>Ga0070686_100000110_pt1 | contig 57363 bp, 71 predicted proteins | sample KBSS23LmetaG_FD_65654 | JGI IMG/M metagenome (GOLD analysis project Ga0070686, IMG submission 65654) | Switchgrass rhizosphere microbial communities from Kellogg Biological Station, Michigan, USA - KBS S2-3L metaG | ecosystem: Host-associated > Plants > Roots > Rhizosphere ...
TGAAGGGCGCTGACGCTGCTGTGGACGGCCACATTGGCGAAGATGACGTGGAGATCGTCCAGCACTTCACATGGGAAGTCGTTCACAAGGACGCTACCTCGTTCACTTCGACGCCTGGAAAGCTGGAACCGATTCCGACAACCTAAACGTGTTCGGGTTGGAAATGCACACCGCCAGTCGGAAGGGTTCGGCTGGCGGGTTTTTGATTTTTATGGACGCACGAAATATTAGAAATGCTTCCGATTGGAAGAAGGACGATCACCGTCCACCGAAAGGCGGTTGGGCTGAAGGCGGCTATATGTGTCTCTGCGTAAAATGCGGCTACTATTTTGCTGGCGATAAGCGGGCTGCTGAATGCGCTGATTGTGCTTACGGAACTACGGCCCGCCAACCTGAAGCCTAGTCGGCGTCCAGTTCGTGGGATAATTACGCTGGATTTCTACCGTCGAACCCCATCCGTTGTAATGGATCACCCATGAGGCGGGATCGTCCTTGGACTCGTGGACGATTTTCGGTAGGTTCGTGCAGCCGCACAGGGCCACAACTGAGAGTAGGGGAATGATGGTTTTCATAAATTCCAAGTGATTCGATTTGTGCCTAGGATTGAACGGATAGTGTAAAATCGTGAGCCGGTTGGATAAATCGGGAAAAACAATCCCTGAGTCATGGAGGATCGTGAAGGTTGTAGATTGCTTGATATTGGAAATCCTTTCCATGCCACGTTCAAGTTGGAAGTGGAAAAAGGCAAGATGAACTCGTTGGATTTGGAAGGGAATTGAACGTCAAAAATCTTGCCCGTATTCAGGTTCGTGTTCTCTGGGTCAGTCCACCACTGATTTCCGTTGCCGGTTCCAAGGATGTATCTGAATAGAACGTCGTGTGGAAAGTTTGTGATGTTCGCTTGGCTAATGTCCTGCACGCTGACATTGGGCGGCGTTGTGTCTGCAAGAACTGACGTTACGGCTGCTGCTGTTTTGAGTGCTGGCGTTTCACTCACTCGGTAAAGCCTGCTCGAATGAGTCGTTGTATCGCATTGCGTCACTGGCTTTCCAGTCCCAACAATCTTCAATGAGCCAAGCCACGATTGGCCCGCATTGTCCGTGGCCTGACATTCGTAAAGTTTGTTCGTCTCGGTTGGGAACGTAACGCAAGTGGTTCCGTTGGTGCGCGTAATCGTCAATACCAGATTTGGATTGTTGGTCCATGTGGTAGGCGCGGGCATTACCGCACTGGTTTTCATACTTGGAGGCGGCGGGGGCAATGGCGGACTTATCGGAACGATGGCCGATGGTGGCGGCGGAACTGGATTGTTAGCGATCACCTGAAGGGCTGTGAAATTGGTTGAACGCATAATTATACGATAAGCGTTCCATGACGTGTTTGTCAGTATGTCCTGGGGGCATAGCTCTCCAAGATAAACGATTTCTCCCGTGTGCGTTACAGCGTAATAGAAATACTCCCTGCACTTGAGTTCAAAGACGTTGGTGATGAGATGAACATGAGCCGGTTTCGGTAAAGGAAAAATCTTAGGTCTGGGCATCAGAACCGATGGGTCTTTTGGCATCGGCGGCATTGGGGGAATGGGAGGCATCGGAGGCTGTTGAGACCACGAGTTAATCGTGGCGAGGGACGTAATCAACAAAATCAGCTTCTTCATTTTCAAACAGTTCTTTCAGTTCTCTCAGGGCCGTTAAATCATTCACCGCAAACGGCAATGGGAACTGACGAGAGAGACGTTTACCTGTCCGGGCGTCATACACAATCCCAAAATAGCGCCCCTCGTTTTGGTGGGTGTGATAATCATACTTCTTTGCGTAGCTGATTTTCGGCATATCGAACCGCGCCCGCTCGGCACACGCTGGCGAGCGCGGCCCATCGTGTGAAATTCCAGTAACACACGATGGGAAAATCATTTTGAATCCTGTAAGGCTTCTTCTCTGGTTTGCCACCATTTGCCATTGGGATCGCCGAGTTCACGGTCGAATACCCAATTTCCGAACCCAGTCTCTTTGCCAGTTAAAATCACCGACGGAATTTCAACGAGGGCGGCAATCGGAAGAAATATAAGTTTCCAATTCATGGCTGTTTCAACGCCTTCGTGGCCGCATCCTTCTGTCCCGCAATGATCGCGTTGGTTTTCACGCCTTCATACCAGCTTTTACCAGCGAAAAGCACCAAGGAGATCAGCACAGCTATCATAACCTTGCTGATGACCTTCGTAATTTTCCTCTGCGCTTTCATCATGTCCAGGAACGATTCTTCTTCGGCGTCTCCGTTTCCAAAAATAAGCTTATTCACTTTCGCGTGGCTCTCCGCTAGTTGTTTCTGGCTCTCAGTCATTTTGTCCATTCTGTCCAACATCCGGGCGTGGGTTCCGTTCTCGCTGCTCAAAATCGACAAGATTTGGTTGAATACCCCATAAACCTGACGCATCTGCTCGGTGGTTTGCATCTGGTCGATTTCGGCACGGAGTTCCCTGATACGCTTTTGGATTTCAGCGTCTCGCCCACGTTCACGATCTTCATCTGGCATTGCATTTTTACCCTTTTCTCCCGAAGTGTTATTTTTTGGGTTCGTCGAGTTTCCGTTGCGCTTCCATACCTTCAGCGTGGGATTTCTGTTCGGTGGTCTTAATCAGTTCAGTCAATCGGCTATTCATGCTCAAATGCACGTCGAGAATGGCCTTTCCGTTCTTTCTAGATGCTCCCCACGCGAGCAAAGCAACAATCGTTGGAGGCGCAGCAGCAATTAAAGCGATGGCGATGGCGTCGGTCATTTTAATTTCCACCAGGAGTTCAAGATCGTAACCGACGCACCGGCGCCGCTCAAATCAGTGAACGATCCGTAATCGCTCGGCGACAGATCAGGAATCGTAATCGTGTATTGCACTGAAGCTACTGCCCCAAAGATTATGTTGTTCGTCCACGCCTCGCCGGTGACCGTGTTTGTGAAAGCTATCGCCGGATCGCCGGTCACAGCGTCAACCAGTTTGACTGATAGAATCAAATCAGCACGCGCCCCAAGGTCATTCGTCCAACCTTTGCCGAGAGCGACGGTGTGCAGGCCGGTTGGCGCAATCGTGGTATGTGCGGCGTTGTTCGTCGGGAAAGTAGTTGTGCCTTTATTCGTCTCACCGCCAGTGACAGTGACATTGCCTTGCACATCCAGCTTGGCTGCGGGAGATAGAGTTCCGATACCAATCGAGCCAGAGAAAGTATTGCTGGAAGCCGAACTCACAAAGGCGTTGTTCAAAGCGCCCAGACTTAGCGGTGGATTCACTCCAGAAACTATGTTTCCACGCACGCTGACCGCCCCATTTCTCCAAAGCTGTTCCCGCGTTCCGTTGTAAGTAGCTATCCCGCAAAATCCCGGCAGCGGCCTACCGATCTGGGGATATCCAGAATTTCCATACTGGTTATTAACCAGCGTGTATAGCATTGAGCATGACCCCGCATAGTTCAGGTAACGAACATCGCCAACCTGATCAAACGCAAGGGTTTGATCGTTTAACTCCAAACCACCGCCTTCGGCTCGCCATGTAGAAAAGTCGGTCGTGGAAATGCGAGTAATCCACGTCGGGGCAGAACTGTAACCGTCCTGCATAAGCAACTGATAACGACCATCAAACCAATACACTGACGATGGATCACTGAGATTCCCTGTCACATAGAAAGAAGCATTGGTTATCGGGTATCCATTATTTTGAACGGCGAATGTTCCGAAGTAGTTCGTTCCAATAAAAACCCAATCCCAGAAAAGTGTTCCTACAGGATTTTTCATGTCCGTTACCAAAACAAATTGACCGGCAAATGGGCCTTCCGTGAGTCTTGTCATGCTGACGTTTCCCTGACTGCCAACAGAAGTAGTTCGTGCGTTAATGAACTGATTGCTGATAGTGATGGTGCCGCTAGTGTTTCCAAAGGTGTGACCACCATCAATAGAACTACTCCATTTAACGTTGTAATTGGTGGTATCCATCCAATAGCAGTAGATTCGTCCATTACCATCGTCCAAAGAGAAGCTGTGTCCTACGGCCTTGGATTCGCCGCCGACGCCCCCGCCGAGTACGGAACCAACAGCTACATATGGTCCATTCATCTGGCCTTCCGCCAGATAAACTTTCTGCTCTAAAACATCCGAGTAAAGCACCTTCCACTGATGGTCATAGGATGAAAGTATCTGCGACGCCTCGTTGCAAATGTTCGTAGGAAGGACCAAGGCCGCTGGAAGTTGCCCCCCATGAACCCATTTTCGCTGCTCAGTTACCGGGACGGGAGTTCCCCAGAAATTAAAATCATATGATACCTCGTCAAAAGTCCATTCGTGATAATCCATCTGCACGGGACCGACTTTGATGCCCGTCGTGTTGGCGGCGGGTGTGCCGTTTCGGTTGTCGCCGTTTATGATAAAGGGCTTACCGTTTGCCAGCGTTGAATCAATGCCTGCATAAGGGGCATTGGTGAACATATCCAGTTTTCCGTTCACGTAGAGTCTGTGTCCGGTTGGACCCACCGTTGCTACGACGTGATACCATATTCCGTTCGTGATGACCGTCGTTCCGGCAAAGCTTGTGTTGCCATCGGATGAAGTATATCCCTGAAGCTTGAAATTTTTATTTCTAGCCAGAATGCCGTACCAAGTGGTTAATCCATTGACCGGCTTCTGCATCAAAAAATCAAAGTTGTTGTCGATGTTGGTGAATTGCACCCACATGCGCATCGTCCATGCCGGGATTCCGAAATGGCTCAAGGCGTTCGCGTTGGTTGCAAGTGCATAACCGGAAGAAGCGGGAAGCGTAAGCACGGGGCCATTAAATCCCGTGTTAGTGCCATTTGGTCCAGGCGATCCGGTTGCGCTCCAAACCCCATTAACCACCCCCAGTGAACCATTAGTGAAAGCCCCTCCCGAATCCACGATATTGGTCCCGCTGCCCTCATTAAAAAGGCAGCGAAGAACTGTCCAATTAGTAACTGAAATGGTGTTCGTCAAAGCGGCATTGAGAGAGCCGGTAATAGTCGCGGAGGCATTCCCGTAATCGACGTAAATCGTCTGCGTGGTATCGTGCGGAAGAAAAGGAATGACGGCCACAATCTGACAGTTGGTAGCTGTTATGGATTTTAGATAAAACGCGAGGCGAGTTTTTTCATCAACTCCAATGGGGATAATGTCATCGCCATCGGCCTGAACGATTCCAAAGTTTATGTCGGAACTGGTAAGGGTGATCGGGATTCTGACATTGGTGGCGTCCCCGCTGTATTGGCTGACGATGGGAACGGAGATTCGGTTTGAATATCCAGCAGTCAATGAACCTGGAATCAACGCCGCAATGTCGGCGTCTGAATAGATGCTGTTGGTTAGAATCTTGTTCGCGTCATATGCTGCCAGCTTACTGGCAGTTGCATAGTCGATTTTCATTCCTGCCCCAGTAACCGAACCGCCGCCAGCAAGTCCATATCCGTTCAGGGCGTCCAATTCTCCGTAAGAGGTTACAGCGCCAGCTACATCCAGAGTTCCCGTATTGGTTTGATTATCGACAGTCAAAAGTCCTGTAGCAAATCCGTTGTTTTTCAGGACAAAAAGTCCAGTTCCGGCGTTAGTAATGTCCAGCAACCGCGCCACCGTAGAAGCCCCGATCCCAAAGAAATCCCAATTCGTTCCGCCTCCTGGTCCGGCGATGCGGTTGCTGATCGAAAGATTGTTCAGCCCAAACACGGGAAGCACCCCGCGATTTGTGTCCCACGAGTTCAGCCACACTCCCGGCTGTGGAGCACCTAAGCAATTCACAGCCATCAGCATCAGGGTAAAAATTAGTGTTCTCATTTCTTTGTAATTGTTGGTCCAACCACGCGCCCCAGAGCTTCCGTCACCTTCGACGTGCATCGTTGCTGCATCTCGTGTTCCTCTTTAAGCGCAGCGTATTGGAATTTAAGGCGTTCGTTTTCAATCAGTAATTCGTGGACTTGTTTTGAGTGGGTTTCAGACAAAGCTTTCCAGTTGTCGCCTATCTCACGCGCCACACCCAGAGCGATCCTTGCCCGCTCAAGCTCACCGCCGATGCCCAACCAGTTGCGAATTAGATTCTTCATGGCCCTCCTGGAACCTGAACCCAAGTGTCGGTGAATCCTTGGTCCCAAACCCAGAAGAATCCAACCCAATCACCGATGCCGATCCTCACCGAGCATTCGCATTGAGCCACATCAGGCGGGGCAACCGGGGGAGTCGAGACACACGATACGCAACCTGATCCGCCGCCCCCGCCGCCTTCCTGAATCAGTTGCAGCAACGCCAGTTCAAGCAACTGCTGTTGGCCGGGAGCTTGACAGGCCATGCAACCGCCTTCAGCCAGCAATGTAGCCACGTCAGCCACAGCGGTATTCCCATCTGCTATCCGGGCCAGCAACGCCAGCCGGATCAGGCTCCACATCCCCGGCGTGACGCAATTGAAACAATTCGCCGCTTCCATCAAGGTTGTAACCGTGACAGCCATTCATCAAACCAGTTGCGTTAGTAACCCAAGTTCCAGCACTTCCTGTTCTCCGGGCGGCAGGCACGCATAACAAGAGCCTTCCGACAGGAGCGTAGTCACTGAAACATCTGGGCTTTGTCCTGACGCCAATCGCGCCAACATGGCCAATCGAGCAATGGCCTGTTCCCCGGCAGTCAGGCAGGCGAAACAACCGCCATTGTTCAGGAGGGTTGCAATATCCGTTGTCATAACATCGGCTTGAACGAGTTGCTGAATCAGGGAGAGCCGCAAGACGTTGCGCGTCCCTGTTGGCAGACAGGCAAAACAACCACCGCTGTTAAGCAGGGCGGCAACATCAGCCATTTATGAATTCCTTTTGTTGTTGATTTCAAAGCAAGTTCCTTTCAGCAATTCTTGAACGATGTAGGAGATAGGCCAAGTTCTGAAATGACAATCGGAAGAATTGACAACAACGGGAACTATGAACCTGGAAACGTGCGATGGGAAACACGAAAGCAGCAAAACAGAAATAAACGCGCAAACCGATATTTTACAGTATTTGGAATTACGGGCTGCATCGCTGAACTGTGTGAGCAATTTGGAGTTAGCCAGCAAACTGTTAGCAGCAGGTTGCGCCGGGGATTGTCTTTGGAGAAGACGTTTTGCCCTGTGAATAAAACGAATCATTCTGTAGGCGATTTGGCCATTGCGTCCAAGTCTCCAGTGGACTGATCCATGTAAGACTTTTTTGGATTATTTTCGGATTTTTCGTTTGCTGGACACATTTCCAGTTCATCCTCGTAAATCGCTGTCACTTTCATGGGAATAATTTCTCCCACTTTGCATTCCCTGCCATTCAGTATCGACTTGTCAATAAGGGCTGTCTGCTCTGAACTCTCCGATTCCTCGTTGGCATCAGATTGATCGGATGCTTCGGGTTTTTCGGTGTCAGTTTGCGCTTCGGAAGGAGCGGAATCGTCGCTATAAAAATCGGCCATATTTTTTCGGCTTCCCGCCAACTGACTGGAAGCGGTTTAATGGTTAAAGGGGGCTGACGGTTAATCCCGCCAACCCCCAAAGTTTACCGACTACTTACGGGACGTTTTCCAGAAAGTTCATTTCCAGATTTTGGCATCCGGTCCCGGTCACAACGATGTTGCTTCCGTCCACGGTCCAGACACCCAGAAACGCCGCCACGATGTTTAGTTGCGCCACAAGCGCCGCCAGTGTGGTGGTGCCAGTAACCGCCGCGTGATTTACGGGCGATCCGTCGCACTGAATCGTGTCCCGATAAATCTCGTAAGTCGAAGTCGAGCCGTCCGCATGAACAGCCAGATTCGGCGTTTGAGTGAGCGTGTAAGTTGTCGCGCAAGTGGTGTTGGCGCTGCCGTAGCTCTGGGTAGGATAGCCAGGATCGCTGTTGCAAGGCTGAATGACGTAAACACACTGCGGTTCGCGCTTGTGAAAGATGCCTTCCACGAACTCGGTCATAAGCGGGCGAATGGCCAGCTTGAAATCGGCCACGAACATGCCTTTGTTACGCAAGAAGTTCTCGATCACGGAACCGTTCTGGTCCGCGCCAAGGTTATCCATCACGAACTGCCATTTGCCGCCGAAATTACGGCTGCTGAAAGGCATCTCCGGGTTAACCGGCGTGGCATCGGCAACCAAGGCTTCCATTCCGCGTTTGTGCCAAATATAGCTGATGGCGAACTGCGCCGCGTCGAAATCGGTATTGCCAATACGCCGCAAACCTTGTGCGCCGCCTGCACCGCTGGAAACGACGTTCTTGTAGGGCAACACAACCTGATAACGATAGCGGTTGGCTCCCACACCCGCGCCCAAGTCCTGCTTGAAGTTGAACCGGAGTCCGGCCCAATCGGTGCGCACCATAAAGTTTCCAAGCTGGCCGCTGAAACCGTAGCGCCAATACTTGTTCGTCGCGCCCCATTCCTCAAAGCGCCAGTTGCCGATCACGGTCGGGTTATTGCCGCCGCCGACGCCAACCGAACCGCCAAGGCGATCCAAGCTCCAACAGGTGGAAATGTCCGTGACCAACTCAATAAACGGTGCGGTCTCTTTGAACGGGTTCTTGCCGCCGTAACCAATCCGCATCAGCGGTTCAAATCGGCGTTGCAACATCTGGGGAGTGAGCAGGCCCAATCCCGTCGAAGTGCCGGTAAGGTTCGGGTTCACCGAACAATCGAAGTAGATTTCTTCGTTGCCGAGAGGGCCGGTCGAGAAAACGAACGTGAAATCGCTCTGGGTCTTGTCTGCCGCCCACGTCTTGCCCGCATTCAGCAAGGCACGTTTGCGCATGAACATCGACATGATCGCCGACGTGGCTGGCTTCAGAATGTCGGAGATGATTTGCCGGAAATGTTCCTTGGCATGCGTGATGTGCATGTCCTGGTCGTAGCACAATAGCGGCGTTTTCCACGACTGTTCCTCAAGGTAGTAAGTGAGCCGTGTCGCACCCCATCCAATGGTGTGCCGCGTCTTGTCGCATGGCGTTCCAAGACAGTTGCCGGATTGTGTTCGGGTCCATTGCTTGGTCGTGTCCGGCCAAACGTCATTGAAACGGTCTAACGTGTGCTCTACACCACTGTAGGCCTCAAAAGAACCAGTCTGCATGTTCAGGACCCATCCATCGACTGGTGTTAGATCCTCAAGGATCAGTTTGTCGTAAACCGGTTGTTGGTCAACCAAATTTTGTACGAAGTTACATCCGGTCACCACGGTTGCTGTTGGACAACTCATAAATTCTTTCTTCTGTAGCAGACGGCACAACGGCCCTGCTTTAGGTTGATCTGCTATGGGAGACTCTGACCTCTCTCGCCCCTACGCTCGTGTTGCGCTCAGGCTTGCGGCCTCTTTCAGCCGCCAGAATTTAGAATGTCCGTAGTTGTTTTAAGTGTGCTAGGAAACACTTTGTTGGCCATTGCATCCAACTTGCCGCGCTCATCGCGGTATGCCAGTCATTGACTGTCTGATGGGTCGATTAATCTATTCGCCGAACTATGTCAAATTATTTTTTAGCCCATTCAATCATTTGTGGACCATGGGTAAGCATAAAACACCTGAATTCCGAATCCAACATATTGCCTTTCATTTGGTTCACGCTATCGTGGACAAACCTTAGATTTGACATGGCGTTATCTCCGCCTCTGGCGATTGGGACTATGTGATCCAAGTGAACGTTTACACCCGGAGACAGAAGTATTCCAGTTATCGGACAAATACTTTTTTGAATGTTCCAAAGATTTACCAGTTCTGATGGACAGACCTTAATGATTCCATGCTTCACTTTTCTTTGTGCGGCGTTTCCGATTACTACCATCCAGTGCTCCAAGCAAAAACGGGTTATTCCAGCCACTGAATTTGCGCATCCCAAGGACCGTGAGCAAAGCCCAAGCTTAAGTTTTTCCTGCATGGAAATATAATATGCTTTTCGCATATTCTTGTAATCCTCTCCAAGTCGGATTACTCGCTCTCTTGCTTTGTCTTTGTCTCGCTGTAGTTGCTCTGGGCTTATTCTTGAATCTCGACCGCGAGCATAAATTAGTCTATGTTCCCTTTGCTCTGGGGTGTCTGTATGATTTTTCTTCCACTGTTTTGCGTATTCATTACTGCATTTACGACAGTAGGCTATCATTCCTTTCGTTAGCCTTGGCTCCCCGCACTTCGGACACAATTTTTCCATAAATCCTTTACGCGCTCAGTTCAGTTTCATCCAAGCAGTTGCAGCTTTTATCTGGATCATCTGGGGTGCGTTTCCCGCAAAGCACGCAAAACGGGATGCAGCACAATATGTCGAACCTTTCTTCCGAAGTGAAGTTTTCAAGCAGTATTGAGATGGTTTCGATAACCGCGGTTTTCATGTCGTCTTTTGTCATAATTAAAAAATGCCCCGCCCAAAAGTAGAGCCGCAAGTCGGGGAGACCTGCGCAGTTGAGCGGAGCAAAATTAAGGATTAGTCACATGCGCTCTAAGCATGTCTTGATTTCAGCAAATTAACGGCTGGCTGTCAAGCACACCATCGCTCAAATAGAACCTTTTTTGTTTCCATCACAGCTAAGGCCATTTCTTTTATTTTCGGGTCAGTGCTGTTTTCGGCGGCATGATGAACGAAGTCCCAAATCAAACCATCTTCAAGATTGTGTGCGACTTCATCATCACCAGCCGCATTTCTGATTTTATCGACCTTCTGATGGACGGCTTCAATCGTCATATACCAACAGCCAATTTCAACTCCCCAACAACCAAAGCCAAACCTTTCGGCGTGAGCGAGTCGCTAATCTTCCGTCCAACGAAAGCGCGTTGTTCGCCCGCGTCATCCTTCCACGAGCAGGTGAGGTTGAAGTGTCCGTTCTGGTGCCGGAGCGACGTGACGGCGAAAAGTTTCCGTTTGGCGAAGACTTCACCGATGATGGACAGTTCCATCATTAGGTCGGCCATGGTGACGGGCGGTTGTTCGGGTGGTTCCGGTGGGGGCGACTGAGAGATGATCTCTTTCTTCGCCAAGGGTTCAGGAAAAGTCATTGGCGGTGTTTCAACCAGTGTGGGTGGCAACGGCGTTTCAACGAGGGTAGGTTTCTTGAGCATAAATTTTACGTGCAACAGACGCACGGAATCCACAAACCAGTCTTGGTATTTTTTCCAATAACTCCACGCCCTTTGCATTTTTTGCATGATTTGTCTGGTTTGCATCGCAGTCTGATAATGTTCGGGTCTTTTGTGTCCTTCATGGCTTCATCAAACCCATGTCTCCGATCCTCAACTTGTTCGAGGCGCACGATTCGGGCATCGGCGTTTTCGAGGCGCTTTAGAATCTTTGTCGCTTGTCTAAAATTTGAGATGGATTGCCAAATACAAAAAAAGAATCCAGTAACACCGATCCAAAGCACTATGGTAGTGAACGTGTCCATCAGTAAAACTTGGGCTTGGCCAATCTATCCAAGGCCGATACTGCGCCTTCCATGGTGTCGGCGGGAATCGTGGAAACTTTCTCACCGCCTTTTCCGTCCCCGGCCCCTGGTTCGGACTTCTGAAATCCGGCCAGTTGCTTTTCCAGTTCGGCAATACGGGCATCCCTAACCTTCAAATCACGCACCAAACGCGGGAACGCTGCCGCCTTGTTTCGGATGGCAGCAGCACGGCCAAGCACCGCTTCCCGTTGCTCTTTGGTCAGACTTGGATCGCGGGCGTTCTCCGTTGCAGCCTTGTCGAACTGCGCCATTGCCTTGGCGAGCAGTTCATCCCCTTCCTTGTCGATGGGATTGCCGTCTTTGTCCGCACCCTTCGGAAGCACATAAGGCTTCCATTGTTCCGGCACGCTTTCAGGCTTGGTTGCCGTCTGCCAATGCAATTCAATTTCCTTGGCAACATTGTCCGACATTGTGTGCCATTCTTTTTCCCTTTCGGCCCCGGACTTCTTGAATTCCTCGATGGCGGTATCAGCCGAAATCTTGGATTTCTCCACTTCCAGCATGTGCGGCGTGATGAGCGCGGCACGAGGCCCGAACATATCGTGCAGCTTTTGCGCAGCCGCTTCCGGGTTCTGAATGTATTCAACCATCAGGGCATCGAACTGCGCTGCCGTGGCTGGAACGGAATTGCCTTCTTCATTCGTGAAGTTCAGCCGTTTAATCATCTTACGGCCCCGGTCCCAGGCGTCATGGAAAGGTTTCTGGTATTTCTCGGCGTATTCCGGTGACTTCTCGTAATTGACGTAGCGAAACTCATCTTCCAGCTTGGCCTTTTCTTTGCGCAACGCTTCGACTTGTTCGGTGAGCGTTTTGACTTCAGGATTCTCGGCAGGCTTGGCCGTCTTGACCTTTTCCAGTTCAGCCTTGAACGTGTCGCGTTCCTGCTCGGTCTTTTGCAGCTTTTCACGGAGAAAATCAGCGGGCTTCTTTGGCTTGGTTGGATCGGCGGCAGGTTTGGCGGGATCAAGCGTCTCGTCTTTGGGCTGTTCCTTTGGCGGTTCAACCTTGGATTCGGGCTTTGGTTCCTCTTTGGCTGGCGTCGGCGGTGGTTCGGTCTTCTTCTGGGCTGGATGCGGCGGAATCTTCCCAGGTTCGCTGGTAGGTTCTTTGGCCATCTTCTCCAAGCTGCCAAAGGCGCTTTCTAGATTCTTGCCGGTGCCGAATTGGGATGAGGTTCTGCCACCCATGGCGGCGGCATCGGAGATGGCATCAGCGGCGGACGGAGCGGCGATAACAGGAGCTTCAGCGGGCATAGAATTGTTCTTTGATTTGAGTCAGGATGATCGGGACGCTCTTAACCAAGTCTTCATAGGTTTTGCAGATGAAAGCTTTCTCCATGGTTCCTTTCGGAACAGCGCACATGACTTCAACCACCCAATGCTTTCCTTGTTCAGTTGTGCCATCGTCGCGTGTCAATCCCTTTTCAGCCTCGACAATCTTCATGCGGATTTCAGGATGAACCTTGGTGTTTCCGTTCGTGGCTGAAGGCGGTTGGACTGGATCGGTCATACGTTTTTCAGATTAGTCCGATCCTCTGGCGGTTTCGGCACCGTGCCACTATCACCCAAAGTCAGAAGCGTTTTAACAAACCGATGCGCCCCGGCGATCTGGTTCCAGTTGGCGGCAGCGGTTTGAATGTCCACGGCAGGCGCGGCGACGAGCCGTTCCAGCAGGTCCAGCAGGGACATATCGACGGCGTGTTTGAAGCCGCCATTGACGACGAGAGCGCGATGTATTTCCGCCTGAGTGGGTTGCGAAAGGAATCTGGATTTTGGTGACAACATCAGTCAGTAGGCAACGATTGCCCTATCAATGTGGCACTGGCAAGAAATTTCTTAATTATTCTTTTTCGGCTGGTTCAGGCTCAGGCTTGGCATTCTGCCGCGCAATTTCAGCCGCCGTCTGTGCGGCCTTTGCGGCAATGTCCGCCTGAACCTCTGCCGCCTGTTTGGCCATTTCCATACGATGCTTCTCGGCATCCTGTTTCAACTTCTGGTCAAAGGCAACCTGTTTCTGGCCAACTTTCATCCCGTGGCTCTGTCGGGCTGTTTGGCGCTTGGCTTCAGCCGTGGCGTGAATTTCTTCAATTTTTGCCGCTGATGCTTGCGCCTCGGCGTTAGCTTCAGGACTTCCGCCCTGCTGCTGCGCCTGACGCTGTTCCTGTAGTCTTTGGCTGTAGCCTTTGACTTCGTTGAGAAGCTTGCCCAACACATCACGCATCTGTTTGACCTGCTGCTGTGCTTCTGGGTCTTCGGCTAACTTCTGCAAGTGCTGTGAAATACCGTTCTGTCCGATGGGTTCTCCATTCAGTCCTTCCCCTGCGATGGCCAGCAATCCGAAAATCTGATCCTGCGTGGCCGTGTTGCCTTGAATCTGGGCGATTTTGCCGATCTCAACCTGCATCGAATTAAGCAACGCACCGGCATATTCGTTGTGGGCCACACCCTGTTTGAAAACCATCGGCAATCCGGCCATGAGCGTGGAAGCGGAGCGTTGCGCGTCTTCCGTGGCGGCGCTTGGCGTAGCTTGTTCTGGCACGAGATCGTTCGCTCTGCCCGGATCATCTGTAATCGCAAGGGTTACATCTCTCAGAATCTTCCGTTGTGCGGCGGGGTCGTAAAGATTCCGGTACTGCATCAACTGTTGGGCGATGGCGAGTTCGAGGGTCTTGTTGCCTGCGCCCAAGACCTGTTCGGGTTCGATCTCCCACGCTTCGGGGACCAGAACTTTTTCTGGAACGCCAGCTTTGAGGCAGTTATTGCGGAATTCACGAACATCCGGGTCGCGGGAGTTGGGTTTGCAGAAGCGCCTGAAATCTTCTTCATACTCAAAATTTTGGTAACGATAAGCTTGAAGTAGCCCGGACGAAATCAACGCCGTGGTGGTATTGATCTCGGCCATGACTTGAAATTTGGTCTTCTCCACGTTGCCGGGGTCGGAGAAGTTCTGGTTCTGCCGGAATGATGACGAGTTCTCCTGAATAATTTCAGAGTTTTGCAGGATGCCAGTTTCAGCGAGTGCCTGATTTGGATTCCATCGTTCCCCTTGCGGAATGAACTTCACCGTCTCGTCAATTATGCCGCGTGAAATCATCTCAATCTTCAAGGCGCGTTCCGCCTCATCCATGGACTGGACACGCATGTAACACATAAGCGTCTCGAACACGGCTTCGTTGAACTTGCAACGCAATCGGTTCTGCAAATGGCACACGGCATAGAGTAACCATCCAAGTGAGCGCACCGAATGGTAACGGAACGGGGCAACAGCGGAGAGATCGGCGAATTGGAAACTGATTAACTCGGAAAGTTTAGAGGCATACTTACGTTCGCCAGGATTAAACAGGAAATTGCCTTTGCTCTTTTTGCTTTCCAGAAATTCGTTCAACCGGACTGCGCCGCCAATGCCCGGAGTTCCGAAAGCATCAATCACCATGCGGCGGTTCCAGCCTTCTTCTTTTCCTTCATCGTTCCAGAAATAAAAGTCGTAAGTGTCCACGGTCGGGACTGCATCGGAAGCGTAGAGTCCGCCGTCGCCCTTAATTCGTTCTTCCTGTTTTTCTGGGGACCAGATTTCCGGCCATTGACTGCCCATCAGGGTTTGGGATTCCTGATCCACCCATTCAATGCACTTCTCTACCAAAGGCACGTTCCATCCTGGATCAACCTGCGGCCCTCGGATCATCTTTATTAGCTGATTTGCGGTGTAACGCCGGTAGATGGCGAAGAACGGAAGGTTCTTCATCGTCAGAAGTGTGTTGGCTGGAATGAACACGTCCTCCACGCCCAAAGCGTCTGGACACCACGCATCGCAGTTATCCCAAGCGGCAGGGCCGATGCCGTGCAGGACGTTGAGCGCAAATCGACTTCGGAAAGTCTCGAAGTAAATCGGGGACCGTTTCATAATCCTATTTACCTGAGTGCTGACTATCTGGGAGTAATCCTGCCGCCGATGGCGGGGACCATAATCCGTGCGAGCGGAGAAGAATCGTCCCGGCTTCAGGAAATTGGAATAGTATTGGCGTCGGGCATCAAGGGCGAGTTTGGGGGCTTCAAGGAAATTGACGTTAACGGCAACGCCGTTGTCGCGGACTTCTTCGGGGCTGTAAGGAGGAGCGCCATTGAACAGCGAATTGATGTTGGCTCTGTTCAGGGACCGAGGAAAATCTGCAAGTCGCATCTGCCAACAGATTTGTTCTACGCTTTGGCACGTTTCAAATTTCATAGAGAGTTATAGGCCAACAAGCCAACCCTTACGCCTGACTCGCCTTGGCGTCAATCATAACCGCAACACCGGCCAGCCGCAGTTAAGCGTGTAAATGTCGTCCACAGCCTGAATTGGGTGCGGCCTTTTCCTGTCCTCATGCTTGGGGTGATAGATAACTTTTCGTGCGGTAATGTCATAGCAGCCACGCGGCGACACGGTATTGAAGAATGACATGATCCAGTTGTCGAACGAGGTATGGCCTATTCGGTAATGCGCAGGGATAGCTTTAGATGCCTGCCGCCATATGTTCGGAGTGGCCCAAAAGAAGTCTATGCCATAGTCAACTAACGCTGCCCTGGATATGTCGTCGCCTTCAAACTCCCATCGGCGTGAGATGGCGGCATTGCCTTTCTTCATCAGCACGGCATTGATCGCCATGGGCAGACGGTCACTGACGACAATATCGGCGTTCAGGATGCAGGCATTGGAAGCGGTCAATGAAGCCGCCATGCAAAGCGCCGAGATGAACGGGAAATTCTCGCATTCCATGAAGTCGGTTCTGGGGCAGGAAAGCGATGGTTCAGGTGGTCCGAAATAGAGTATTTCCGAGAAGACCTGCTGCCAGCTACGATGGGCGCGGATTTGGTTGCGTTCGATTTGAGGGGAGGCATTGGGACGATGAGAACTGATGGCAATCACTTGAGAATCGGCACCGAACCAGTCAGGCTGGCAATTAAAGTAGGAGGCTGATAGGCGGTGTAAACCGAGTGATTCACATTGGTTAGCAATGGCTTGATCGCATCCTCGTTTTCCAAGTGGTAATCGTGGACGATCACGTATTTGGAGACGGGAAGAAGGCTTACGAAATCATCCCGTCTCCTTGCTCCACCGGGAGAATTATCAATGAAGGCTACAGCCCATGATCCAGACTTGGCCAGAAAAGGAATAGATTGATCGTATGGGCCTGAAATAAAAGCGTGTCCAAATCTTTGGTATCGGTCCCTAAAATGAGTAAACCATTCCGGGTTATCCTCCACTGAAACAAGATTGCGATCTGCGCCAAGGCAGTAATTATGCAAAGCAGGCGTGGAGAAGTGGCCTACGCCGACTTCCAGCACATCGCCAACTGTTTTGGAAAGAGCGTATAGCAACGCGGGCAAGTGCGATCCCCATGCCTTCGGATCATTTTCGGGGCAGACAGTCATTTACATTGGGTGATCAAATGGAACCGCGAATTCGCAAGTAGAACACAAAAGTTTATCATCCGGGTTACGTTGCCGTTCAATCAGCTTCAGTCTCTCAATGTCCATGTCCATAAAATTGGTTGTCGTCAGGTTCCCAAGATTGTGAGCCATGCCATAATCGCAGCAGCACAGGTAAACGCTGCCATCCGGCAAGCAGACATTCTGGCGCAGATTGGTTCCACGTCCGCACTTTAGAGGGGCGCGATGCGGCGTTTCATGGCGACTCAATTCAGCCCGGACATTGCCTGAACGCGGCTGTATTCCCATGATTCTCACCGGATCAAGGAACGCCAAATCGGGATGCAATGGTCCTTTCACTGTCATTCGGTCCTGAACACGGCATTTTGGCGGATCATCCACGAGAGCGCGGAGAATCTTCCAATAATCGTCCGTCCATTTGACGTGAACCATTTCAGCCACGTCCGGCAGATGCACGCTCAAGTTCTCGAACGGGATAGTTTTGAGAATGTCATAGTTCGCCTTGCTCAAGCCTTCAAAGGTGGTGTAAAGGCTGACAACATCGCAGCGGCGGCGGGCTTCCTGAAAGAAGTCGATGAATTCCGGGTGAAGGCAGGGATCAGCATAACCGGAGAAGTCCACGCCAACATGATTCAATGGTAAATGATCGAGAATGGACTTGAAGGTGTCCATTGTCATCTTCTTAGCTGAACCGGATTCCTTGTAACGCTTGTAGAGCAGCGGTTGCGGACAATAATCGCAAAGCAGGCTACAGCCTATGGTTAGCGTGAATTCGATCCAGTCAGTTCTTCGTCCCATAAGTCTTTCGATAAGCAGCCATACCACCGTAAGCGCATCCCGGCAACCAATCCTTGCGCCAAAGCTCCCAACCCAGGAACGGAAAGCCAACCATTCCAATGGCTTTGTTTACGGCGCTTTGAAATTCTGGAATGCCTTCCCCGTGCGGGTCTTTCATCTTGTGCTGTATCTCCGGGGAAATATCGTGAAGCAGGATGAATCCGTTAAGAACCACTTTAGGAGCGTAGTGAATCAGTTCCAGCATGACATGATTAAGGCAATGACAACCATCCATTAACACAAGGTCAAGGCACTCAGGAACCAGATGGGCGCATTCGGCGGAATCACCGATGATCAGATGAGCGCCATCGAATGGCGGTTTCGGAGAACAGATGGCCCCGGAGTCGATGCCCCAATAATCGAGCTTCACCCCTAGCCGGTCCATGTAAGCCTTTATCCCTTGGGCGGTTTTGCCTTCGTAAATGCCGATCTCCAAAACAGTAACTTGGTCGCTTCCCTTAAAGCACGAAAGCACCGATTCCAGCACGCTTATGTCCACTGGGGTCAATGCCCCATACGCTATATCACTCATTGGGTAGAGTCTTTCAGCCAATTAGCCTTGGAACTTTCTCGCCACGGTTCCGGCTTCATTTCGTTTGCGCAACATCGCTGGCAGGTTTTCATAGGCTCAGTGCGATTCAGGAATCGGTTCAATTTATATTCGGTCAATCCTTCCAAGGGAAGGCAGTCCCCGAATCTGTCCTCATTCTCAGCACGAGGAAAGAACAATGATTGCGGACAAAGCGCGAAGTGGCCCCGGTGAACGGTATGGCAATTCGTCCGCCAATGGCAGGACATGAAGTGTGATCCGTCGTTTGGAATGGTTCTAAATTGTTTATGGAAATGGGTGAAAACCGTTGTGCCGAGTCCGAATTGGTATTGATCGGACTTTCGTTTTGCCAACTCCACATTGGCCAAGTCCAGTTTGGCGTAGATGCTGATTTGCAGGTAATCCAGTTCATTCCAGAAATCTTCCGGCATCCGGACAAGCAAACTGCCGTTGGTGATGACAACCATATGCCGAACATGAACCCCGATCCGTTTCACCAAGCGCAGCACTTCCACAATCTCTTTGTGCAGCAACGGTTCGCCGCCCAAAACATTGATCGCCTGGAATTGGACGAATGGTTTTAGCGCCGAGAGATCGCGTTCAATCATGTCCAGAGGCATCGACCATGGCGAGTTCAGCGGGGAAACGTGACTGCAAGACGTGCAGCGGAAGTTGCAATTTTCCACTACATTCAGGTCCAGATGGCCAAGCGAAATCATGGCGTGTTGATCACATCGTAAGCGTGATGCTTCATTGCTTCCGCCCATTCCGCACTGTGCGGTCCTTTAAAATCAGGATGACAAGTCCATGCCGCGCCTTTGTCGCCGTTGGTCAGCCCACATCGGGCATAATTCTTGGCATTACCGGCAGCGGTGTATTGTCTGCCCAAGTATCGGTAATGGAGCAGCTTCAACAATGGTTTGGAGGTGTGGCGCAATGTGACGCCTTCAGTGCTATGCTTTCCTCGCACCCATCGAATCTTGCACTCAGGCCTAAACACCACCGGCTTGCTGTAAACCTGGGAATGAACGCCTTGAGTTAATAGCTGCCAAATCTGTTGGCCGTTATCCTTGGGAAGCCCGTCGCCGATCATGTTGAATCCGTTGGTTAAAACCAATTCGCACTCGTGCGGTATTCCGTTCAGCACGGAGCGCACGTTGGTGGCGTAAATGAATTCGTCCGGGTCAACCCACATCACCCAATCAAAATAGCCAGCCGCTTCCGGGTAAGTGTCGTAGGTGAATTTAAGAAACACATCTTCGTTGATTCCGCTTTCAAAGGCCCATTCCTTCAGGAAAACTTGCGGGTGAGCCTTGAGCAATTCCGCGGTGCCATCGTCGCTCTTGTCGTCCCACGCCCAGATCGTGTCTGCGAACGATTCGTAATGGCGCAGAAACCACGGCATGATGCCCGCGCAATTATAGGTGATGACGCAGACCAGAATTTTCATTTGGCGAGAAAGCCTTCGATTTCAGCAACGATGCCAGGGTTAAGTCCGCCGTGGCTCCAATACACTTTTTTTCGATCTGCCGGGAATGGCCCTTTCTCAATATCAAACCAATGAAACTCGTCCCGATGGAATTTGTAAGCGAACGCGCCAAGGGCATTGAAATCCACGCGGGTCTGTGGAAAAGAATTGCGCCCTTCAAGCATGTATTTGAAAAACGACTTTTTGTGAACCGATTCGATGTGTTCCCGATAATGCTTCAACATGGAGATCGGCATGGCTTGTGAATTCACGCACATCGTAAACAGTTCAGGATCGAAACCTAATTGAGCTTCGGTTACGGAGCGCCATTGATAACAATCGGAAACGCATTTGCTTCCAGGGTTTCTTGGGTCTTCGCTCATAAGACTGTCCCACGTCCGCACGATCCAGTAAGGCTTATCCTGCCAGAAGAAGTGTTCGGGCCTGCTGTGTGTGTGGAACATGGCGTCAGCATCCAATGTTAAAAAGTATTTGGTAGAAGGGGGAAGAAACAAATCAGCCTCAGCCATTTTTACGAAATGTTGCAACATTCCTTTGCCGGTAACTTCGTTGTAGCCGTGCAGGCGCACATCGAATTGATGCAGGAGAGTCTTGAACCGTTCTTCATCGGTCTTGGGATGGGCAATCGTGATGCCCTGAAAACCGCTCAGGAACTTTCGGGCGCAGCGCATGGCATAGACCAGCCAATCCCAATCCTTGGCGTAAGTGACGATCAGGATTTCAACAGGGCCGTCGATTGGATTTGGATTCGGATCGGTCATGGAGGCAGCTTTGAGATGGTTTGGAACATTGGCGGCGGTGTCACTTGGACCGCAATGGAAGGTGCAACCGAAGTCGATTTCCGTTTTGATCGAAAGCTTGGGATGGAGGCAGAATTCAGATTTCCCATCTTCAGCTTTTAATTCCGGTCGGTTGGGTGTCCAAAATAAACAGGTTTGGCAGGTGTTCACGCAACACCCATTTCGCTAAGTCGATCAATCAGGCTCAAGGTTTTATCGCGGTGAAACGTGACGGCAGTTGACGGGATGCGTTGCACATCGGCCACAGTCTTGAACACCGGCAGTTCGCCTGCGCCATGCGGTTGCAGCTTTCCGTTCTCCTGCACCCAACCGTGAGCCATCAGGGCTGTGCCGTCCATCACTTGGCCTTTGGTGAAAGTGTGAATCCAAGTGTCGAAGGCGTCTCCGTTGGGGACATTCAATCCCGCACATCGGGAATAGGTGTTGGCGGGATAGATGCCGGTTCCATTGAAATGCCCCATGCCTGGAACGACCGAACCAAAGAACGGCATTCCGCCAGCTTTGTAAGCCGCCTGAAGCGCGTCCAGCCAACCGCGCTTTATTGGAACCATATCTGGCTCAAACCACAGCCACGGGCGATGGACATTGTTTTGGATGAACTTGGCCACTTCTCGGAAAACGTGATTCGGGGCTTGCGGGTGAGTGGCTTGGGATGGTTTTGGATAAGCAAACTTAGCCACGCCTCTGAAACAGTTTAGCGCCAGTCCTTCTGCGCGCTTATAGTAGTCACTGCCATTTTCTTCATATGCCAAAATCACTACGTCATTTGGACAACCCCCAAGCTTCATCATCCAACTCAGAAGCGTTTCGATTTGTTTGGCATCTTTGGCGCAGAACGGAAGAACCACGAGAAATCGGCTTTGCTCCACGGGAAACAATTTGTCGCGCATCAGCCTCAGCAGGGATTGATCCTTACACCGATGGAACAGCGCCGCCCCCTGCCGAACGTCTGCCAGCGTCAAAGCATTTACTGGAGAATCTGATTTCCGTTGCGCAACGAACGTAGGCGCTAAATCCTTCACGCCCCAGAAGTGTTGGAACAAGGGTGAATCTACGGCGTGCGGAACAACTTCTTCAGCGCACCAAAGCGTCCACGATTCTTCCAATATGAACTTGTCCTTTATTCGACTCCACGTATTGGCCGGATAAACGCCGCATCCCTCGAAATACGGGTTTGGGCGATTGGAAAGGCTGTGAGTGACCAGTGAGCCAAGGAACGGTTTACTGTATTGCTGATAGGCGGCGGCGATGGCATCCAGCCAGCCCTTATGAAGCGGCGTTGCATCCGGCTCAACCCAAAGGAAAGGCTCTCCGATTGATTCCATGTGTTGGGCGGCAGCGGCGAACAGGGAGCAGGAACCGGGAATCCAGCCTTCGGTTGGTTTATCATTCGTGATTAAGGAAGTGCTGCGAAAGATTTCATTGGCGAGATTGAGCGTGTCCATGGATGAACCCCATTCCATGGCACAATCGACGACTAGAAGGCAGTTATGCGTTGGATGCTTGCCTAGAAGTTTGATCCACTCCAAAAGGCTGATGGCCAAGTGAACGTCGCCACGATGGAATGAAATTACGACGGTCATCGGATTCGACTATGAAATACGGCAATCCTTTTTTGTCCTTCGTAAATAGCCAAATCCCCTTGCGGAGAAATAACGCGATGAATTTTACGTCGGGCTAGATATTTGGATATTTTGGAAAGATGCTTTCGCTCCTTGATCCAACGATAAACCACAGGCGGAACAAGTTTCTTGGTGTGGTAATCCAGAAATGACTCTTGTTCCTCAAGAAGTATTTTGGATTGGGCTTCTATTAATGATCCCAAATTCAAGATGTTTCCCCTTTCAAAATCCAACAAGACTTGTCCAGCTTGGATCGCGTTTCCGAATTCGTGTTCTTCTGGATCAAATCCATCGGTTGCCATGTCTTGAGTTGCAGAGCACAATCGCACGCCGCGCAGCTTCCAAGGTTGGCATCGTGACTTGTGCGCAACTTCAAATCATTCCTGACTTCCATCAAGGATCGCACCTTGTCCGCCGCGCTCGCTTCAAGTTTTTGCAGCCAGTTGCCTTTGACGTTGAGCGGACACACCACGCACACGGCGGCACGTTTATCAGCCACATCCTGAGCCACAGGCTTTAACCCGCTCCCAAGCCATTCGGCTACGCTCTTGATCCCGGTGACGCTGCGCTTAACGGCCCCCACAAAACCCGCACCGGGACGTTCGCTCTGTAGGGGCTGAAATTTTGGGGGTTCTGCATTCTTGCTGACAACGAAATCAAGCCAGCCGTGGGACTCACACAGGGCGGCGTTGTAAGCGTCCACTTCGTAAGCCACGGTTTCGTAATCCATGGCCCACTTGTGCTTTCGAGCCAAGGCAGGGTTACCCATCCGATGAGCCATGACGCCGCGCACGATGGTTTCAAAGGACGACCATGGCGGGGCTGTCCATCCCGTCTCGGCTTGTCTGTACTTGAAGCCATTTGGGATTTGATTCTGTCTATTTTTTAGGGTCGCCATAGTGTCCTTTTACATTCGCGCCAAGTGGAGGTTTCGGAGATGAACCGTACTCGGTCGATGATTTGAGAGAAGTCGAAAAGGCTATCGGGGAGCACGATCAAACCGCGCTTCGGGAATAATGAGCGTCGGGAGATAGTTTCCCTGATGACCGAGTTCAAAAATTCACCGGCTGCCATTGACGAACTAATGCCAGTTCAGGCGGAATAGTTCAACTCATATCTGGAACGAATTTTTTCCATACGCTTTTTGAGATCGTTTTTCCATGTATCTGCCCCCTTCTTGTTCAGGATGAATTCACCGTGCTTGATTGAGAATCCGCGCCGCCTTGCCCCTTCCACCACGATACACGCCCAATCCGCCAAGTCCGGGGAGCAGCCCATGCGAGTCTTGGTTTCCTCTTTGATTTCCAATTCCTTGCGGTCCCCTTTGACTGGATACCATTCCCGCATCCCAAATTCTTCAGCCACTTCCTTGGGCATATTTCGGCACTGCCCGGACTCCACCAAATACCGAACACTGAACCAGTACTCCGTGACGCGCTTGGAATAGTGTTCGTCACATCGTTTAAGGCGACGTTGCTTGGTCTTCGGATCGAGAATGAACATATCCCCCGCAACCGGCCTTGGTGTAGGAGTTCCGCCAAACTCCACTGGATTGACCATGGCGCTCCATAACCTTCCGAAGCTGGTTCCGAGCGAACCTCTGCCGGTGGCATCGAAGAAGACATTTTCTGGCAAGATCATGTTCTGCTCACAATCCTTACGAACGAACTCGGCGATCTGGTCTTCAGCAATCTTCTTTTCAAGTTCACTCATTTTGATCGGAATCAGCACAGGCTCATTGAAGGATACAACCCACATATCGTTAATGTCCTGACCGACTTCAGCCCAACCGCCGACGCAACGATCCCCGCCATAGCTGGCATCAATTCCATAAACCTTAAATCGCCCTTCGACGCCCTTCCAAATCACGTCATCGAAAGCTTTGAAAGTCTTGCACATCGCATAGGTCAAAACCCGATGTTCCAGCAATCCAACTTTTCGCTTCCCGATCACCTGGGTCCAAAAGGCGCTTGAATCTGGTCCGCAACGCTTCAGGGTGCGCTGAATGTCGTCCTCATTGATCAGGTAGGAATAACTGTTCTTCGGCTCATCGTTATTCGGGCTGTCTCTGCCGTCCAAATTGATCGTGACCCCGCCCCATTTGTTTCTCCACGTCTCGGTTTTTTCTGATTGTGGTTCGGTTCCCCACCCCTCTATCGGCTCGGACATTTTATCAGCCGGATCACCCATGCCGATAGGGTTATTGCAGCCCACCATCTTGAAATCGCCCTTGTCCAAATGCTCCACGGAAGTCAAATAGGGAGCCTTCATAAACTGCAACTCATCGGCCAAGAGGCGTCGCCGTTCCTGCTTAATGCCGCAGAACTTCTCAATACCAACCCACTCACCGGAACCGCCAACACAGGGAACGCACAAAATTCCTTTGCGAATATCTCGCACGTCGCAGTTTTCACCCAAGTCATCAGTGAACAGCCCGTGCATATGGTCCACGACCTTTCCGGGAAGCCATGGCCATCGTTCCTTGGCTTGGCTGAACATCATTTTTAGTTCGCCCCAGATGCGCGTTTCCAGACCTCTTAATTCCGTGGAAGAAACCAGAATCAGGGTGTTGTTTGGGTATGCGAAGTAATCCGTCAGGCCAAACCGAGCCAAGGCTACGTGCGTCTTGCCGGTATCTTTTGGCCCTGTGACTATCGTAACTCGTTCTTCAAGGATGGTTTTCAGGATCAAATTGGACCATCGGTGATGCTGAAGATTAGGCCACAGTAGCGCCTGAGCATTGACATAATGCTGGAAAAGATTCAATCCCCATGCGACGTGATTTCGTATGCAGTAGAACTCAATGGCTAATGGGCTAACGCCAACCTTCCATTTGATTCCATATTTTAAGAAGGTCGGTTGAGCTTTAGCTTTTGCCATATTGCAGTTGCGTCAAACGCTGGTCTGAGTTATGGGGTGTGTCAATGGCAAACGGTGAGAGACTCGTGACAGGACAGTTGGACTGGGCATCCGGCATAGACTCAAGCCGCCCCACGACTATCGCCGGTCCCGGAAACCCTCATGGACTAAAACCAAACCAACTCGCCTTCTTAGTCAACGGAACCTGTCGCGGCGGCGGTATAAACGTCCGAACCGGCTGGACTCCACGCTTCCAAGGCGCACCATGGAGCGGATTATTTCAAGGCGGATACATCTACACGCCAACCAATGATAGCGATCCGTATCTGGTGATCGCCATCGGTGGACACATCTGGAAAGTCGATCTCAATACCTACATTGCCACAGACCTTTCGGTTGCATCGGCGTTGTTCATGCCGGTGGATCAGCCGCTATTCCATTTCGTCCAGGCCGAACAATACCTCGTGATTCAGGCAGGGGATTACGCCACAGCCACGCCCACAAACCCGTTGTTCTGGAACGGCAGCATCTTGGTTCGTTCGCGGGGTTTCATTGGCGTTGGCAATCTGAACAACCAAATCCCGCCTGCTGGTCCGATGGACTATTACATGAACCGGATTTGGTACGCACGAGGACGCACTTACATTGCCGGGGACATAAAAGGCGGCACTTACGACATTCTTTCCACAACCGAGAATCCATTCGCTCTGAACGGCGACGGGCTTACGGTGCCAAGCAACGCAGGCAACATTCGGATGCTGGCCCACACTGCCGAACTTGACACGCAACTTGGACAGGCCCGGATGCTGATCGGAACCACCAAGTCAATTTATCGCCTGAACGTGCCGGTGACTCGTGACGATTGGAGCGATCCGAATTTCAATGACCAACAGCCCTTGCAGACGATTGCCCAGATTCGATACGGGCCAGTTGGGGATCGTAGTGACGTGGTGGTGAACGGCGATTTGTTTTACCAGACACTTGAGCCGGGGATTCGCAGCTTCACTTATTCGCAGCGATATTTCCAGCAGTGGGGAAATACCCCTATTTCGCGGAATGAGAATCGAGTGTTGCGGTTCAATGATCGTGCGTTACTTCGTTACTCCAGTGGAATCGAATTCAATAACCGCCTCTTACAGACAGCGTTGCCATATCAATCCACTGTCGGCGTTGCTCATCGCGGTATTCTTCCACTGGACTTCGACCTTATCAGCACCTTGGAAGAAAAGCTTCCGCCAGCTTGGGAGGGAATGTATGAAGGGCTGAACTTCCTGCAACTTTACGAAGGCGACTTCGGCGGATTGCAGCGTGCCTTTGCTGCTGTCGTTTCCAAGACAGGCGAGATCGAGATTTGGGAACTTACTCAAGACCAGAGGTTCGATGCCGGGGATAGGCGTATTTCGATGGTGATTGAGACGCCAAGCTTTACTTGGGGTGATCCGTTTCGATTGAAGGAACTCGATACGCTAGAACTTTGGGTGGACAAGATTTTAGGCAAGGTGGAGTTTGAGGCTTACTACCGTCCCGACCAGTATCCCTGCTATTTCCCGTGGCATAAATGGCAGGAATGCACGGCCAAAGATTGCACTGAGGACATAGACAATCCGTGCGGGCTGGATCAATACCCGAAGCAGCCTTACTGTGAGTCGTTCAAGCCCACGATGATGTTGCCGAAACCCGTGTCGGGATGCGTGAAGCAGAGTGGTCGGCCAAGTACTTTGGGGTATCAGTTTCAGATCAAGCTCGTGGTAAAAGGTTGGGCCAGGGTGCGCGGATTATTGGTTTACGCCAATGACAAGGGCAAGGCTCCTTATGAGGGGATCGTGTGTTAAGGTGATTTATGTCGCTAATGCCATGCCCCAATCGAATTAATGAGTGCGAGTGTCAAGACGATCCAATCTCTAATTTTTCCAGCGAAGACCTTGATCCGAATGTATTCTGCGCTAATGTGACATTTTCTTCGCCGCCGCTACTCGGAATATGTGATGGCGGCGCAGGGTTCACTTCTAGTGCGTGGTGTTGCTCGGAGATTTCATTTGAGGATGCCTACTTATGCGCACTACGCAAGGCGCAGGAGAAGCTTTGGAGTGATTGGCTGACTGGTTCTTGTCCGCCGCCTGGATGCCCGCCCAACTGTCCAATCGGTTGTCCGCCGATCTGTCCCCCGACGTGCCCTCCAAATTGCTCGCACTTTGGCAATTCCGAACAGACCTGCACAAAAGAATGCCTTGATGGATCAACGAAAAGTTTTACTATTCCAGCGAACACTTTCTTTGCTCTTAGCCAATTCGAGGCCGATAAATTTGCTTACGATATTGCCTGTGCAAATGTTTCCATTTTATGCAGTGGTGGGGATTTATTTTTTAACACCTCTCAAACCTGCACCAAGACGTGCGCTGACGGCAGCGTGGCCTCTGTAACAATTACAGCAGGAACAGTCGTATCCAACGTCAATCAAGCCGATGCCGATGCGTTGGCTTATAGTTTTGCTTGTTCGGCGGTAGTTTTGATTTGTGTAGAACACGTCACGCTTTACTACAACACAGACCAAAGCTGCGCGGTAAAATGCCAAAATGGAAGTGAATTTAATTATACTGTAGCGGCTGGCAAAATAGTGGCCCTGAGCCAACTGGAGGCCGACAACATAGCACATTCGCTCGCCTGTCGATTGGCAAAGACGAACAGGATTTGCATCACAACTTCGGCACTCGCCGGAACCTGTATCAATGAAGCGTATAGCGCCACGCTCCACGCTTCAGGCGGAACGCCGTGGTTCATAGATGCGGTCACAGTGACCCAGATTCCTATCCTTGAATGTCCCGGAGTTAATTTCGGAAGTACGTTCCCGTATGTCTGGACTATCGTTTCAGGATCACTGCCTCCGGGACTTGTTCTGAATCCATGCTCTGGTGTGATCAACGGCACCCCAACATCTCACGGCGTTTACACGTTCACCGTTAAGGCGACGGATCAGAACGGTGGACACCAACAGAAGTCATTGAGTATTTGTGTAGTGGAAATTACCGATGACGCCACGCTTCCACCGGCCACGATTGGAACGTCCTATCTATTGCATTTGAATCAAGAGCCTGGGTCTGCCCCAACCGAAGTGTGGACTTTAGTTAGCGGGACCATGCCAGCCGGATTAACATTGGCCGCAGATGGAACAATCGGCGGTACTCCTACAGGGCCAGCGCAGAGCGTAAACTTGGTTATTCAAGTGGAAGTGGAGTGTGCGTGAGTGTGATTTGCCAGAAATCCTTTACTTTAGAAGTCAACGCCCCGGCTGTGCATCTGATTTCCTACTGGAAATTTGATGAAGAAAGTGCTTCGCCGACATTGGCTGATTCGGTTGATTCAAATGATTTGACCAAGCAAACTCCAATGAACGCATCAACAGGAGTTATCGGCAACTCCTTGATCGTGAGCACTGGCACGCTTGTTGGAGCCAAAAAAACAAACGCAACCAACATATTTTATAATGGCACAAATTCATGGACAGTGTTCGGTTGGGTAAAACCATTGGCTGGATTCCTTTCGTCGGGCAGGATATTTTATCTACCTCAAAAAACAGCCGGGGGATCGTTCGTGCAGGAATTCATACTTTACCTTGATTCCAGTGCCGGAAATCCGCGCCTTCAGTTTCGTGGATCGGATATTCCAAACCCGGACATTGATGTTTACTCGGAAACCATGTCAATCGGGGACTTCCACAGCTTTTGTTTCTGGTTGGATGTAACCGACAAGCTGCTTCGCGTGCAGTTGGACAATGGGGCAGTCCACGTTTCAGGTGTAGCATTTGGCGGTGGAGTAGCGGCTAAATCAGACCCGTCCATATTTGGACGTGACGGTTCGGCTGGCTTCGAGATTGATGAAACCGGCTATTACAACAAGGCATTGAGCCAAGCGGAACGGGATCAGTTGTTTGCCAATCCAAGAGCCTTCCTGCCATGACAACGCTTGACAATCCACGTCAAAGCCCCGATTGATTGCCTTGAAGTATGTTGAACTTGGCCGCAGCCCAATTTGTTTGGAATCCGATTGCAGGGCCGTTGCTGGATCGGTTTACTGAAATAGGCGTTCCAAGTGACGTGGTTAATATGATTTGTTTCGGCGTGAATCCGGCAACCAAGATGGCGGCTAAAGCTTTTATGAAAGGCCAGCATGTGCTGATGACCAAAGGTGCAAAGTGCGTGTTGCTGCCGCCCAATGCGTCGTTGAAAGCGGCACTTTATCACATGGAGGAAAAACTCTGATGCCAGCCAAAAGTTCCAAGCAACAAAAGTTCATGGCCATCTGCGCCCATCAACCCGGAAAGGCACGCGGTAAATGTCCGCCTCATAAAGTGGCCGAAGAATTTTCACACGCACCGCCGAAACGCGGACGTAAGCGGGATTACTACAAGGTTTAAAGATGCCGCGTAAGAACAGACTTTTGGATTTCCGCACTTCTCGCGGCCCTACCGCCGTTGGCTTGTGTCAATCTGACATTTCCGGTTGCGCGGCCATCGTTAATTCGGCGCAGCAAAAATTACTTTTCGGAAGCGAGCAGGGCGATACGGGGTGGTACGGCACTTGGATTGGAATGGTGTTCAATATCACTGCTCCGGGCAATCCTTTCATCACAACCCCTCGCGGAGTAGCGAGATTGGAAAACATCTCCGTCTGCAAACGTCCGGTCCCAATCCAGAATCAATTTTTCGAGTACTTGGATTATGGAATCGGCCCCCAACCACGCAACATCGCCTGCAACTGGCTTCAGGCTTACGAGCGTAACACGGTTCCAATATTCTCCGACTTGGCTCCCGGAAACATCCTCCGCGCTTACCTGACCAACGCCGTCGATGCCGGAAAGCGTGTCTTGGTTCAAGGTTTGGATGCGAACAATGAAGTGATCTATTCCCAAGATGCTCTCGTGCAAGTGCAAGGCGATTTTCTCGATCTGACTGCGCCATTTGTGGACAGCCAAATTCTGAATAGCTTAACCGCGTTGCAGAAGGATATTACTTACGGATCAGTAAAGTTTTACGAAGTCAATCCTACCACTGGTGATGAGCGATTGATTCTCACGATGGAACCCGGAGAGACCACGGCAGCGTATCGGCGTTATCAGATTGTAGGCGTTCCGAACTGTTGTTGCCTGCCCGGAGCATCTCCGTTGCAAGTCGAAGCCATGGCCAAGCTCGAATACATTCCGGTGGCAGTTGACACAGATTATCTCACCCCGATCAACAACCTTGAGGCATTGATCGAGGAATGTATTTCGATTCGTTATAGCACGCAGGATTCACCTACAGCGGCGCAGCTTTCGATCAAGCATCATAAGGATGCGATCCGGTTGTTGAATGGAGAATTGATCCATTACGAAGGCAAGAGTCGCCCCGCCATCAGCTTCAAACCGTTTGGCAGTGCGTCACTCGAACGTGTGAACATTGGAATGTTATGAAATTTGTACCATACGGTCCTTTACAACGACCCCCTTTGGTTCGCAATGGTGCGCAAAACTTTGCTGGCGGCGGCGGGGATTGGAACGCGCTTTATGGTCCAAAGACTGCAACGCCAACGGGAGTAATGCCGTCTATTCCGACTTTGCCGAGCACCGTCCTGAATAATCAGGTTGCATTTAATCCTGCGGGCGCTGGAAGTGGTTATTTAAGGCCGCCGCAAAACGATGATGATTATGGATCATCCTCCGCAACCGCGACGAATCTAGGTGTGCCAAACCTGAGCAATCTAGGCAATATAGGGGATGCCCTAAACACGGCTGGACAGGTGAATCAGTTCAATCAGGACTATTATCAGGGAGCCGAGGCAACCGATCCGCTATCGAGTTCAGTGCGGCAATTACTTGATCCAAATTTTGGAGCCTACGACTCCAGGATGCACGGGGCTGAATTGGCGACGGCGCGAGGGGTTCCCGGCAGTGGATTGGCTGACCAAACCATGGGGCGAGTCCGGGCCAATGACGTGCGCACAAATCTGGCTTTGGCCAATTCTATTCAATCCGGGGTTCATTCTAGAGTACCGCAACCCTTTGATGTGTCATCGCAACTGATCACCCCTTATCAGCAGGGACAACTGACATTGCAGCAAGGGGATTTGACTTTGCGACAAGCGCAACTGGCTTTGCAGGATCGGATTCAAAGTGGGCAACTAAAATTGTCACAAGATGAACTGATGCTGAAAGACAAGATTCAAAACGGTGAATTATCACTCGCGCAGGCGAAGCTTGTTTTGGAAACCAAAGTGGCCGATCATCAAATTTCGATTCAGGATGCCCAATTATTGTTAGGATGGTATCAGGCAACCAGTCAGATTCGCGGCGGGGGAGGCGGGGGCGGAGGCAATCGTGGCGGCGGCGGATTTGCGCCATTGCCGGGAGCAGGCGGCGGCGCACCAAGCGAATATAATCCGCGCAATGGGCCAGCGTTTCAATCTTACAATCCATTGCAGTTGCCGGGGTCTGGTCCCCGTGGTGCGTCCAGCGCAACTGCGCCAGCACCTATAGTGGCCCCCGATAATTGGGACATGCTGACGCCGCAACAACAGCAGGATTACGCCTTGCAATATCGCGGCAATCCGGCCAACTACGGGCAAGACCCATGGGCGGCAGAGGAAGGCGATTACACGGTGTCGGATTACGGTCCTATGGATGAATGGGCTGATTGGTATGAGTGATACCGAGACAGAAGATCAGATCGATTTAGGGCCGGAAGTGCCTGATTATGGCGTTGCGCCTATTGAGCCAAGGTCAGTTGGACCTGTTGCGCCGTGGGGCAACGGCTTGCGTCCGCCTCCCGTTGTGGCCATTACCGCCGACAACACCAGCCCCAATCAGGACGCCCAAGTGTTGCAAGCGGCTCAAGGTGCAAGAGTGCCGGGGGCGACTTACACGCTTGGCATTCCTGCCGAAACGCCCTTGTCGCCATCCTATCAGGCGAGACGAGCCAAGCAGGAAAAAGACTTTCTTCGCAGCACTTACGAACACGCGACTTCGGTAGCGCAGGCGGTCAAGGATGTGGCGGAAGCTCGAAGGCTGATGGGGATAATGCGAATGAAGGATGCGCAAGATGCAGGCATGGACCCGCGTGAGGCTGCGTATAAGAATTTCGGGTATTTTAGTTCACCTGGGGATAGGAATTTTGCGGGTGATATGCGGGCGATTGCGCCACCGCCTAAATTTGCTGAACCGTCCTTGAAGAACTTTCCGATCCCCGGCACAACCAACATGGTGCCAGCGTTTGTCACGCAAGGGCCAACTGGAAGCAGAGTTCAACCAGTGCCGCGCAATGCGTTGCCAGAACCTGAAGATGCTGGCGGCGCGATGCCAGCAAGGCCGATCCTGACCGAGAAAGGCGAATTGCTTGGCTACACGGTGAAGACTGGTCCGCAGACTTTCTCTCATAAATGGTTGGCGGACATGGATAGCGGTTTGAAGCAGCAGATCAAGAACAACGATTTGGAGATTCGTGAACTGATTCGGGACAAGCACACTATTGAAAAAGAATCTGCTAGCGTTGGCGGAAGTCCTGAAGCGCAATCTAAGATTGATGCCAAGACAGCGCAGATTCGGGAATTGCAGCAGAAGAACATCGCCTTGGCTACTGGAGCGCGGCAACCGCAGGCGTCCAAGACTGGCGAACAATCAGCCGATATTCCAGATGCCCCGATGGGCGTTCATCTTCGTCGTGTTGGCCAAACCTACAAAACTCCGAAAGGCGTTTTCAAATGGACAGGGAGCGGTTGGGAGACTAAGTAGGAGTCATGCCGGTATTGACTGATGAAGACGTTGGGTTGGGTGCCAAAGAACTTTCCGATGCAGACGTAGGGCTTGCGCCGGAACCGGCTGCCGCAAATCCTTATCCCGCGATCACCCCGATTGAGGAAACGCTTCGCCAACGCCACGAGTTCAGGGCCAGCCAACGCGATGAGGCAGCGAAAGATGTTGATCGTGCAACGAGTCTCTACGGATTGGCCAACGCCGCTGAAACTGGCGTTGATATTCTCGCTCGGACACGTCCTGATTTAGTCGCACGGCAAACTCTTGGATTAGCGAGCAAAGGCGTTGGGAAACTGGTGGACTTGATTCCTGGTATGCCCAAGACGCCAGAGAATGCCCCGGACCTGACGCAGCAACCGATTCTTTCCCCGGAACAAATCACAGGCGCATTGCGCAAGGTGTTGGTGCCTCAGACTGATATTGCAGAAGGCATATTGAAAGCAGGCGGGGAACTCGGAAGTGCTTTGACTGATCCGGCAACTGCGATGCTAATGGGGCCAGTGACAAAAGCGCCCGCTCTGGCTCGACCGCTGTTTGGCTTGCCGATGGTGGCGAGTATTCCTGAAGCAGTGGAGCGGGTGAAGCAAGCCAAGGATACGCCGGAACTGGTTGCGGCATCTTTGGGTTTGGCTGCGCAAGTTGGTTTGCCTGCTGGCATTGAGCGGGGATTGAATGGAAAGAGAACAGTAATTCCGCCTGACGCACCCATTTACGGAGATGTGTTGCCAATGGAAAGGGCAACCCCAAAACAGAAGGCAAAGCCAGAAACCGTGCCAACTGCTGAACCTTCTCTACCTATAGGTAGAGAACCCGCCCCCGTAACTTCGGCCACGCTGAACCGATTGGCGCAGGAGGCGCAGCAGCCGGAAGTTCAAAAGCCCGCAATGAAGTTTGAGGAGTTCAAAAAGGCGTACGAAGAAGCTTTTGCCAATCTGAACAAATACACACCCGATCAAGTTGGAAGCAATCACTTCGCCGATCAGATGGCCGCGCTTGCCGATGCTCACCCTGAATGGGTTTCGCTCGTCGAAGAACCTAAAACACCGCCGCCATTGTCGGAGGGGCTTTACAAAGCTAAGAACGAGGAAGGGAGAGCACACACGATTGCTCAAGGATTTGTTTGGGATGGTGAGAAATGGATTCACCCAGATTATCCCGGCAAGACAACCTTTTCAGAAGATGTTCCGCCCCCGAAAGCTGTTGATGTGCAAATGGAATTGGAAAAGCTTCGCGCCAAAGAACCCACCCCGCCAGCGGAATCCAAAGCGGCTGAACCGCCCAAAGAATCCGAGACGGTTAAGCCGAGTGAGGCGGCGAAAGAACCTTGGCAGATGGGACGCAATGAATTCGTTCGAGTGAACAAAGCCATAAACGCTGAATGGCAAAAAACAAAACAGGGGCCGTCTAAGTTTGCAGATTTCAAGACAACGCGAGATTATCAAGACTATATGGACCAGACACGCGAAAGAGCTATTCCGATGTCTTATGAAGAAGCGATGCACAGGAGCGAAATCAAAGAAGCATTGCGACTTGGAAAGCCCGTGCCTGATTTTGTCCTAAATGATTATCCAGACCTAAAACCGCCAACCGCAAAAGAAAAGGCTCCTACTCAGGAGCCAGTTTCAGAACACGAGGAAACGGTAGTAAATGCCCCAGAAAAAGTCAACACCCCGCCAGCGGAAGCCAAAGCGGAGGAAGTGGCGAAAGAAGGCGATCCGAACATTGGCCGAACTTGGAATAGCAAATACGGCAAGCAGGAGATCGTTCGCAAAGAGGAATGGGGCGGTCAAGAGCACTACTACGCCAAAGATGAAAAGGGCGCAGAGCGGGTCTATTCCGCAAACCGACTTGAAGAAACTATCAAACGCGATGAGCACGAGTTGACGCCGGAATACGCGAAAGAAAAAGCTGAAGCAGACGCCGCACTCGCGGAACGACAAGCCAGAGATGCTCGATTCAAGGCGAGACAGGAGCAGGCCGAAGCTGAGATTGGAGAATTTACCAAAGGTCAAAGTCCGATGGCAGCAGGCAAGACCAAGGCGGCATTGCTGAAGCAAACCAATTCCAACGGCATAATCAGAACCAGAAAAGAACTTATCGAATCGGAAGTTGCCAAGGGTGCAAAGGTCATTACAGAAAACGGACAACGCCGACTTGAAAAGCCTGACGGAAGTTTCTGGGAAGAAAAGACAATTACAAAGGCGGCGATGGATTATGCCGATTACCTGACCAAGAAAGCCAAGCCCCCCGAACAACCCGCCCCCGCCGCCAAAGCGCAGGGGGAAGGTGCGAGAGTCCGAGAAATTCCGCCAAAGGCTGTTATTGTAAAGAACACCGCCTTTCCAGATCGATCCTTTGCGATTCACAAAGTTCCAAACCCAAATCCTGCAACTTTTCATTATGAAATTTGGGACGTTGAAACCGGACTTGGCTTGCCGCATCCAAACTTCTCGAAGCTGAAGGACGCCAAGGCTTTCGTTGAAAACAATTTCAATCTCACGCCTGAGCAAATCGAATACAACAAAACCAAAGGCATTTTCGCCCCTGAGTCCATAAAGGAGTCAGTCCGATTGGCACGAGAGAATCAACAACCCGCGCCCGAACCGCCGAAAGCGGGGGCGGAAGGCATTTCCGTTGGTCCCGGCTCTGCTTCACCTGAAGACGTTGGCTCAACCAAGTCCGACATGCAGCAGCTTGCCGAGTCGATGCAGAATGTTGCCTCGCCCAAACTCACGATGGAGGATCGTCTTGCTGCCGCCAAGAAAGCCGTTCAAACGCTCAAGACCGAAGGACCAAAAACCATCGGTGAGAAAGTCCGAAACGGAGTTGAGCGCCTATCCGCAACCGCTTCAGCCATCAAAACCGGACTTACCAAACTCCCGGCATGGACGAACTTCAAGCGCATCCTTGGCCAGTGGGACGGCGCAAACCAAATCGCTGATCACGAACTGCGCGACTTCGTGAAGACGATCAACCGCAACATTCGTGAAGATCGCCAAGTCGCAATCACGAACTGGATTCAGGCCGGGGGCGATGCCGCCGTGCTCCGGGAACGAGCCGCCGCCAGCAAGACAGCCAAGCTGCGAAAAGGTTACGAGGATGCCTTGACGCTAAACAAAGACGAAATCACCGCCGCCAGGAACATCGAATCCTATTTGGAATCCCGCCTGCAAGCTGGCATCGACTCCGGCATTCTCGATCACGGGCTGGATAATTACGTCACCCAAATTTGGAAGCGCCCAAATCCAGCCACGCAAAAGCTTGTATCCGATATTGCCATCGGCAAGCTGCAACCCAATTTTCGTTATGCAAGGCAACGGCTGCTTGAATCTTATTTCCAAGGTGAACAAATTGGTTTCACGCCAGCCAACAAAAAGGTCTCAGCCCTGATTGCGGCTTACGATCAATCATTCAACCGCGCCATCGCGGCCCGTGGCTTTATAAAGAACCTGACCAAAGGCACAGCTTCAGATGGACGCCCCTTGGTCGAAGTGTCTGGTTCCGGTCGGTTGGTCGGGGCCGATGAAGCAAACCCCGAAGCGATGTTAATCAAGCCCAAATCAAAGTCTGAGGAAATCTCCGATTATCGCAGTGTGGACCATCCCGCCTTGCGTAAATGGAAATGGGCCGGGAAAACACCTGAAGGCACTCCCGTTCTATTGGAAGGCCAGCTTTTGGTTCACCCGGAGATTTACACCCATCTCCGCAACATCCTTGGCCGCTCCGCATGGCGGCAATACGCCGTCCCACGCGCCATCCTGGGGCTTGAGCGCGGGATAAAGGAACTCATGTTCTCGGCATCAGGCTTCCATCAAGTGCAAGAAACCCTTCACGCTCTGGGTCATCGGGTCAATCCGATGAACATGGAAAAGGTTGACTTCTCTCAGCCGTGGCAGAAAGAGGCGGTCGAGCACGGGCTTGAGACGGGCAGTTACAATGCGATGGAGAATTTCAGCGAAGGATTGGCCAGCGGTCCACTCGTGAGCAAAATCCCGATCCTCGGTAAGCGTATCCTTGGACCTTACACGGAATGGCTCTTTCAGGATTGGATACCGCGTCTCAAAATGACGATGTATAAGCACGCCTTGGAGCGCAATCTTGAGCGTTACAAAGGCGAGATGGACGCAGGCAAAATCACCCGCGATCAAGTGGTCGAGAACACGGCGAAACAGGCGAACTCTGCGTTCGGTGAACTGAATTACAACTGGATTGGGCGCAATAAATCGCTTCAGGATGCCCTGAGAGCGTTCCTGATTGCGCCAGATTTCCTCGAAGCGCGGGCAAAGTTTGTCGGGGAAGCCATAAAACCCTATGGCCGCGAACAACTTGTGGCCTTGGGACTGCTGGCAGCAACGCAATACATCACGGCCCGCCTCATTAACCAGCAGATGGACGATGATCCGCATTGGGAAATCCAGAATGCTTTCAAGTTCATAGTCGGCAAGCACAGCTATGAACTGCGTAGTGTGCCGGGGGATATTGTTCACCTGATAAGCGATCCTAAGAAATTCAGCGTGGCCCGTATCTCCCCGCTCTTGCGGAGCACAATCGAAGGCATCACAGGCCGGGATTATCGCGGGGTGAAGCGGGACGCAATGGAGCAGCTTAAAGACTTCGCCAAGTTGCCAACGCCTATTTCAATCCGTCAACAGGACGACCGCCGTTGGTGGGAATCGTTCTTAAACGCTTTCGGCGTCCACGAGCGCAGTTACACGGCAGGCCAGGAGATCGGCGAACTGGCGCGGGCATACCGTGAGAAGGTGAAAGGCAAGCCATCCGTGGAAGTGATTGAGTCTGAAGATTCGCCGTATCGAAAGCTCCGCGTGGCTATCGACTATGGCAATGAGAAGGCAGCACAGAAGGCGATTCAGGATTTACGGAAGGACCATACCGACGCGCAGATTTTCCAATCAATGCGCCAGAGCTTGACGCACCCGTTTACTGGCATGAAGCAATCGGATGAAGCAAAGTTCAGGAGTTCGCTGGAACCAGTTCAGGCGGAACGATACAAAGAAGCTCAAGCAGAACGGCAGGAACGATTCAAAAAGTTCACCGCTCTCTGGGCGCGGCGGGAGCGGAAGTGAGTTCATCGCCCTAAAACCTTTCGTAGTGTGTAAATAACTTCATCTCTTATTATCCACTTAAACTCGTCGTCAATGTCGCACCACCAATGATCAAAGCCTTTGAATTTTCCTAAAGACTTGATAATATCATCAGCGGCCCGTTCAATCTGATTATCTTCACTCACCTGCACCCTCCCGCGACGATAAATTCGGCGTTGTCGGGCAACTTGCTCCTGAAGTGTTCAGGAACATCGCCTTGACACCATAGATTCGTTGTCTTGGCTTCGTGTCCATCGAACCAGCGGATATTAAACAAACTTCCTCCGAATCCTCGCGGCATCACTTTGGACGATTCATCGCCAACCATGTAATGAACGCCTTTGACTATCGCAACGATTCCCTTTGGTTGGTTCGGATCGGACTCAACCAATTTCATTTACACCCTCCCGCGACGAGAATCTCGACGATCAACCCAAGCGCAGGCAAGCCGATAGCCGCATACCACCACGACTGGCGTTCTTGCGAGAGTTTCCATCGGTCGAAGTTGGACGCGGCGGGAGTCGAACCCGCTTTCGGTTGCCCAAGGGAATTACCCTCTGGATCGCACTCGATATGATCCTTGCTAGCAGGATCAGTCTCGCGGCGGCTACCATCCGCTTTCGCGCCCAAAGCTGGAACGCAATCTTTCATCACCTTGCGCATATACCGCAACCGCTCAGGCGGGAATGACTTTTGCACGGGGATCATCAGTCAACGACTTGGCGTTCCATCCGACTGAGCCAATCAAATTCCCGCACGCGGCCCACTTCCCAGATGCCAGGAGCAAGGTGAATCGGTTTATGTTCTTCATGCACAACGGTTGCGGCCCGTGTAAGCTTGAGCAGCATCCGTTCGCCGATTTGGATCAATTCCGCTTCGTCATCTTCAATTACGTGCGAGTGGCCAGATTCGCCGTGTGCAAGCACGAGGCGCTTGCGGGTAATTTTTTGTTCGCCAGCAGGAATGGAATCAAGCTTGCGCAGGACAACATCGCCCTGTTGAGCATTGAGTTTGGCCGTTTTGATTTTATTTTTCATTTTTGTTTTTAGGTTAATATTTCCGCGTCAACATGCCAGTTATGGTTTCGCCAGTTCAAACTTTTCTCTACGGTGTCGCATTCAGCAGGAATGCCCTCCATATGGAAGCAACCCACGCTTGGATTCAGCATCTTCAGGTAGCGTGCATCAGGACATTCTTCTGAGAGTCGCACGGACAGGACTTCGTAATCTCCGCGCCGATGCAATATTTTATGTGGCAGTTTGGCCAGCATTCTTTCAATGCCTACCTTACGAATCAATTCCCGCCGCACGTCCACGTTCGTTTCCGCCAGCACCTTTTCAGGTGCTAGTCGTTCCGCAGGTGTTTTAATATATTCCGGCTTCATCCGAATGCCGTTAAGCGCCCAGACCCCAAATCCATCAGAGTGAATCAATGCAGGACCGCCATCTTTATGCAGGCGACCTTGTTCGTTTCGGTGGATGTGGGTTGGCTTCTCCGAGACTAAAGCCAACTCCCAAAACAAGAGTGAAAATCCAGCTTCCCGGCACAATGCCTCATTTCCTTTGAGCGGCGAATTATCCACCGCCAACACCGTCGCCATAAAATCGTAAAACGAAAGCCACCATGTAGCATATTGTCCGAAGTCTCGATAGTACCAGTCGCGAACCGAGGCGCTAACCGAGGCGCTAACCGAGTCGCGAACCGAGGCGAGAACCGAGGCGCGAACCGAGGCGCTAACCGAGGCGCTAACCGAGTCGCTAACCGAGGCGAGAACCGAGGCGCTAACCGAGGCGCTAACCGAGTCGCGAACCGAGGCGAGAACCGAGTCGCTAACCGAGTCGCGAACCGAGGCGCTAACCGAGGCGCTAACCGAGTCGCGAACCGAGGCGAGAACCGAGTCGCTAACCGAGGCGAGAACCGAGGCGCGAACCGAGGCGCTAACCGAGGCGCTAACCGAGTCGCTAACCGAGGCGCTAACCGAGTCGCTAACCGAGGCGAGAACGGAACGAGTCAAACATGCGGCCATCGGTGACGTGCAGATCACGAGTTTTGGTGGCGGCTTGCCAACTTGATGAAACGCAGTAGCCAACGCCCCTGCAATCGCTTCACGATTTAATTTCTTCGTGCTTAGGCCAATGGCAATCCATTTAGCTACGAACTCAGGGAATCTAGCCTCTTGTTCTTTAGTGAGCTTAGTAATCACGCGCCCCCCGCTTTCTCTATATCGTTAGCGTGTTCAGCAACGGCCCATGCGTTCCTAACCGCCTGCTCAACAGGGTCCAAGAGCATTTCGGTCTCGTGGTCAATGGTGTTGCAGAGTTGCCGGTAAGCCTGCTGCTCGGTTGCGCCTGCCCCGCCGTCTTCCTGGGCCACGTCGGACGGGCAACGGGGGTTAGTGCAGAAGATTTGAAACGAATTGTCGCGCAGTTGATCGAGTGCGAGGATTTGCTTGCACGCCGGACAGGTAAATTTATTTCGCATTTCGTTCCTCCATTCTTAGTAGGTTTTCATAACTATACGACGTTGCTTCAAGGATGCCTCTGACGATAGAAACTAACTCGGCTAAATTTTCTTCTGCTGGACTTCCAACAGTCAAAGAACCTTCAAGTAATTCAATTCGTTCTTCTAATTTTTCGAGTTTGCTCATAATTTTTTATCGTTAATCGCCTTGTGGGCGCGGTCGTTGATCAAAATGGTACAGAATTGTCGTCATCTATTGGCGGCGGTTCTGCCGCTGATGTTTTCGGCGCACCGGCAGTCCGTGCTTGTGTCGGTCCGCCTTCCTTCCCGCCGACAAACTGAAAGCTTTCGCCGACAACGCCAACTTTAGATCGTTTAGCGCCGGTTTGTTTGTCGTCCCACTGGTCCAATTTCAATCGGCCTTCAATGAATATCGGCGATCCTTTTTTGAGATATTGTCCGATAGCTTCGGCGGTGGCAGCAAAGAATGTCACATCAAGAAATGTCACTTCTTCTTTTTTCTCGCCGCTCTCAGATTTCCAAGTGCGATTTACAGCAACACCGAATTCGCAGATGGCCATTCCTTTGGGCGAGTATTTAAGGGCTGGATCGCGAGTCAATCGACCGGCAAGTAAAACTTTGTTTAGGTTCATAATTCTCTACCCACCATCCATGCTTCGGGTTGTGTCAGATTCCAGCCATTCAACACCATGCGGCCTTCAGAATCATATCCTGGCCATTGATTAGTTAACAGGCATTGACAATACCGCTTCAGCGCCGTCAAATACGTCAATCGGCCAAGCTCGATAAACTCCTGTGACAGAATCCGCTTTCCGGTTTCCCACGGCGCAAAGCTTTCTTGCAGCACATGCAGGAAATCAATCCGATCCTCGCCTGTCGCCGCAACGTAAAGGTCCAGATAGAAAGCACCTTGGACATGATAGCCACGCTCGAATACGGTTCGCGTCCAAGGATGCGGACTGCCGTTGACGCAGCTTTTCAGATCGGCAATCGACTTTCCGAAACGGCGGTTGAGATTTGGAAGCAGGTCCAGCAGCCCTTTAACTGGAATGCTGATTCCGCTATCGGCGTCTTTGTATTCGCCAACCACCATCACTTGCTTTTCAGACTGGCGAAGAAGTTCACAAATATCGCCATCAGCTATTAGCACCTTTACTGCCTCTTGTGCGGCGGTCATCAATTCCGATTTCACGACAATCTTTCCGTCCTGGCCATCTTCCCACTCCTTGCAGTATGTCGCGTTTTTGTTCCAAGGCTTTTGCTCAATGGGATCGTCTTTCCGCTTCGGCGTGGCCGGATACGTCTCTGGCGTTACCGCAAATTCATCGTCGAAGCGTTCGGGGGTAAGCGCCAAACAATCCAAGAGCGTTCCCCATTCTGTTGATTTGGTTTCCTCAGATTTGTAGCCCATGAGCCACCGATGGGGACAACGATTGAACTCCATCAATTCACCGCGACTCATTGCAAAGGCAGCATGGCCGCGAGGGTGTTCAGAGCGGCAATAGGCGTCTCGTTCGAAGGTTCCGATAACCTTGCAGTCTGTGAACGGATTTTTAAGAGTGGTTTCCGTATTATCCAAAGATGCGGTCGATGATTTCAACCAAGTAAGCCGTGTTCACTTTTGCAGGGTCTTTCTCCTTTAAGAGCGCCAACACCTGCATGAAGTAGGCAACGTCCATCCCGATTAACTGCTCCCGAAGAACGTCAAAGTTACTCAATTCAAGCTCGTTTATCTGAAAGGCGATTTTGAGATACTGCCCGGCGTTAATCGTCCATTCCCGCTGGATGAATTTACGCGCCCGAATCAGGCTGCAAATCGGATACTTCGATCCGGTATAGCGCAGTTCCTTTGTCAGCAGGCATTCAAGCGCCTCGGTGCGTAGTGTTATTTTACGGTCCCATGAGGTCCAGTAGTTTGTAGCATGGACGAAATCATAGTTGGCATGGACTTCATCAGGTGAACCGAAGAACCGAATTACTAGCTGAACGCCGCCAGAAAGCGTGATGGCGTTATCCGACAAAAAGACAGGCCGATAATCGGGCTTTTCCTCTTGTTGCTCTTTCGCCTCAATGACCTTTGAGGCGTATTCTTCGCTCGCTTCCGGTGGGCGGCCCTCGAAATATTCGTAAGTCGCATTTTGACCGCCAGCAACGCCAGCCGATTTGATGACAATTCGCACGCGGTTGTCTTCGCATTCCACGGTAATCGAAACTGGTTTTGTGTCCTTAGTTCGTTGCGGCGGATTCTGATTGAAGACGCCAACGTAATATTCGGCGACGGCTTTAGCGGTGTCCAAGTCCTTGAAATAGAAATCAAAGTCGTTAATCGGCTCTCGCAAAAGCATAGAAGCGATTGCGCCGCCTGTCAGAATTGAGCCTTCGTTGACTTTTTTCTTTACCCTCTCATCGGTGATGGTTTCGAGCCATTCATCGAACTTCTTGCAGATGGTCAAGTTTGCGGTTTTTGTTTTCATGCTTGTGCGGGTTGCGCGTTCAGTTTGGCCGTCACGTTTTCAATCACTTCAGCCAACCGTTCAGCGTCCAGATCGTCAAGTGACTCGGTATCGCTCAGAATGTTCTCATCCCAGAGGAATTGGCTCAGCTTCGGTTTCGCGGCCTGCCATTCAGCGGGCTTCATTCCGGCTTTCCAGCCGTGTATCGCCTCGGTCAACCCCCGGAGCTTGCCGAGTAATTCACCCTTGCCGTTGCCGTTCTTCTGCGTGCCTGGACCGCCCGGAGAAGCGCACCAATGCGCCAACCGTTGCCCGTGCTCGATTGTCGTTAGCTCGTTGTTCGGCATGGCCTGACGCAAGGCGGGGTGACTGCACTTCGTCAGTCGGAACGTGTGATCCGGCATCACTTCGCCGTGGCAGGTCATTTCAAAGATAAAATCCTCTGCTTGAATCGGTGAAGTATGTTCATCCTTCACAATCTCCGTGCGCCCTTGCGCGTTCTTCCCCTGCCGAGTCTTAAACTTGGCTCGCAGGCAGATAATCCACGGCAACGGCGATTGGAGCAGCTTCAGCATGAACTTTTGATGTTCAAGTTTCGGCTCGCGCCAGTTATGCAAGCCACTCTTGCCGGATTTCTGCTCTCGCTCTGTGGCCATGTCGATCACCCCTCCAAGCCCCTCCCACTCGTGCGACCCAGAATCCAGCACACCAACCTGAGCGCCTGACGTTTCAACAGCCTTGATTGCTTCGATGTAACGCATTGGGCTGAACGGTTCGCGCAGATGCAGCACGTCGTACCCTCCTGGGATAACATCAGCGTAAAGACTCCCGCGCCCGCTTTCGGTGTCAATCATTACGATCTTGCCGTCTTTGCCGACAAGGCCACGAGCTAACAACATGGCTGACATAGTTTTGCCGCAACCGCTTTCGGAGTAGAAGCCGATCAGGGGCTTTACTCCTGTGCGCGTCGCTTTGATTATTTGGAAGTCGCTCATAGGTTTGCTTTGATGCGCAGATTTTCTGCTTGGTCTAACGCTTGTTGGCTCAAGGTCTGCAACCTATCCGCCTCGCCTTGGTGCCGTGCCGCTTGTTCGGCGTAGAGTTCCGACGCGATCAGCAAATCGCGGTATTCGCTGCGCAACGGGATTTTGGCGATGTGCGGCCCTACGTTGTCTTGGGCGGTCATCGCATCTTCAACAGCTTCAATATCGTTTCCAAGCCTTGCGTCTGCTCTCGCGTAAATCTCCACGCGGCGCTTGATCTCGTCCGTCACTGATTGTTCAAATGCAGCGGTTGTCATGCGGTCTCCTTTTCGGCAGCTTCTTTTAACTCGCTGTAGTTTTCGAGCGCAAACATATATCGCTCCCGACTCAAGCCCGTTAGACGGCGAGCGTTAGGATCGAACATATTGAACCGCCCGCCTTGTCTCACTTTTTCGTAAATCTCCCAATCGGAAATTTGCCGCTTTGTGAATTTAGTCATAATTCAATTTAGGAATGGCCGCTGGCTGTGAAATGCAGCCGCGCACGAGGGGAATGAGCAATGCACGGTTTGCCAGCGGCCAAATTTATCTTGGGTAGGTTGGTCTGCATTCACAAATTGGCAGAGAGGGCATCTACTAGCGCGACCTCTCGGTTGAGTGTTCGGGAAAAGATTTTCCCGTTTCGCTGGACCGACTCATAAAATAACGGTTCGCTTGCGGCCAGTAAACGCTTGGATTCAATTCCGAAATTTGAGGCGGGATGACCGGCTCGCGTTTGCCATTCCGATTAAGTTTTGGCCTCAGACTGCAAATCCATCGTGACTCATTGTGATCCGCTGAAGCCGAAGCTACACTCTCAAGCAAAACCATTCGGACAATCCCGCCGTGCTTCTTAACGTCCGCGATCCACTTTTTTGTGGTTTTGTCCCGACCGGCCAAATGAGTATCGAAACGCTTGCCGGGAATCTCAGACTGGCCGACATAGGCAACATCTGATGTGAACCTAGAATCATAAAGCGCGTAAATGTAAACTCGTTTCATTGCGCCTACTATCCCGCAACCCCCTTGCAATTGCAAGCGTTATTTAGCTATTTCGTGAAGATTGCAGGCTTGCTTATGCTGGACATTAGCTCGCCTTTTAACCCATCCGAGCTTCGCGGCCTCAGTTCGGTTGCGTCCTCCTGGCTTGCGCGTCTGTCCGCCGATGCTTCCCTGCTGCCTGAAAAATTCTTTCGTAAAACGATTCATAGCTAGGATGCTACCGGCTTACAGGAAATTGTCAAGCCCATAAACTCAAAGGCCGCCAAGCTTTCGCCTGACGGCCCTCGACAGGTGCAGCGGGTCCGATCCGCTGCGCCTAAGATTTTAGTAATAAAGTGGGCGACCCCACATATCGAACATTGTCATATGATCCTTTCTTTTGTTTTGGTGGTTTCTAGTCTTGGCCGGTCAATCGGCAATACTCGCGGCTGACTTCTTCGCCGGCATACCACGCGAGAGCGTTCAGGATTGACATTCCGCCGTCAATATCTTTGCCAGCGTAAAGCGCCGATCCGATTTCTTGATCGCTTGGCTTCGTGCCATTGCGAAAGCATCCGAAGCCCTGGATCATCTCGATCACGCCCATTCCGAAATCTTCCGCCTGTTGCGAAGCAAGGGCTTGAATGTCCTCCCGGTTGCGCCGCGCAAATGGCTCGGTGTCTGCGTTGTAAATGAATCCGCTGAATCCGCCGTCGATACCACCTCGGCAAATGTCCGGTGCGTTTTGGGTGAAGCTTTCCCATCCGCCCATCTGGCGCACAACGGCGCGAATAAGGCTTGCCGGGATGCTGGATTCTTCGATCAGTTTATTCAATGTTGTCTGCGTTGTTGTCATAATTTTACCTGTCACGGTTATTCTGCTCTCGGCCATCATCGGCCAGTTTCGACTTTGCAGCTTGTCGAGAAGCTTGCGCTTCGGTCTGCCCCTGTCACTATGGGCAGAACGAGGGGCAACGGGTTAATCCCAACGGCCTTTAGGCTGTGCGCTGTAATGCGGTTTGCCGAGAATTTCGTCAGCTTGTGCGGCTGTGGGTCCGTCAACTGATGGCGCTTCGGGCGCAGCGCAGCGGGATAGGGCTTTCTCAGCTTGTGCCATTGCGGCATCGTCCAAATCGCCCCAATAATGATAGCACAGTGCCACGTTGCGGAATGTTCGGGCGATTGTCACCATATCGGCTAACGCATCCCGCAACTCGTCCCGCTGCTTTGTCATATCGGCGAATCGTTGCAATCCCCGCTGAATTTCGCAGGACAATTCAACGTGTTCTTTTTGCAACTCGTCCCGCTGCGCGAGAATCTTATCGTATTCCCGTAATCGGTCTGCCGTTTCGCTCAAGTTCATCGTACTACCTCGTATTCTTCCGGTTGAATTACGTAAGTGCCTTTGGAGTCTTCAACGCTCACCGTGCCGTCAAATTCGTCGTTGTCGTCCTTGTGGCAGCAAACCACGGCAAAGGTTTGCCCGATCCAGCCTGCTATAGAATCCTGGCCGCGTGCTGGCGCATCGGCAATGATCCGAATTTCCTTCGGAAGTCGCTCCAACGACACAAGCGATCCAAAGAATAATTCCGTAGTTCATAGCGGCTCGAATAAATCCCGGTTGTCGTCCGAAAAACCCTGATTGATACGTTCTGCGTCTGCTTGTTGGTTGTAAACCAAGACTCGGTTTTCGTTCATGTATCGCAGCGCACCCGTAAGTTTGCTTTGATTGGCGCGGAGAATAGCGCACGGATTGCCGTTGTGGTCATGCGTGACAATCTCCCAGACTTGGAACGGAAAACCCGTGCATTCAAATTCCCTTGCGCCTATCAGGTTGGCGGCAAGCGCCCCTTTGTGGGAATGATACTCGCCGGGGGCCGTGAACTGTATCCAGTTGGCGTCAGCCGCGTCTAAATCGGCTTGTGGGGTTGCGGTAATAGGTCCGAGGGTTCGTTTCTTGGTTTTAATCATAATTTTCCTGTCTATTTCCGCCCGCGACATTGCGGACGATCAGCGGTCAAGCTGCGGTCTCCCCTCCCAGCGGAAGGAGAGAACGCAGGTCGGGGCTTTGGCTTTTTGCAATCGTGCATTGGAAATCTAAGGCTGATCAGTTTGCCGCATTTAGGGCACAGTGCGATTTCTTTCATGATTGCTTTTGGCTATCCAGCCATTTATTGCACGCAGCATTCAACCGCTCCGCTGTCCAGTGGGCGATTGATTTTGCGTCCTTGAGATTCAGCTTGCGCTTGCCTTTTTCAAAATCGTATTGGCTCTTAGCCTTTTGCCGATCAGTCTCGCCGGAAGCGATTTCCCGCATTCGGTCGCGAGCCGCGAGCGCAGCGCAAAACAATTCGTAAGATTCGTCGGGGTAATTCATATCAAAAGGTAGCCTCGAACATTAACCGCCCCGGCGTCACGCGACAAATCACCTTGCGCCCGGAGTTGCGGATCAATCCACCCGGCGTCCTGTAGAAACGCTCTGTCATCAAGCCGCCGTGCATCCCGTTAATTAGTCTCAGGGTAAGCGTATGGCTTTGGCTTTGACTTAAAGCGATTTCAGCCGCCTTGCGCACATTGCGAGCGTAGAAGTATTTCACAATCTAACCTTTCACAAAAGCCGGGTCTTGTGCGGTGGTTAAAACCGTCGAAAGCTTGCGCGTTTCGAAGACCCGGCTCAAATTTGTTTGGTGACTAACCGTTTGCACATCCTCAGTAAATCATACAACCCGCTTGCTTACAACAAAAATCTGCATTATCAATACGATTTTGCGAAAAAGCCCGATTCTATTGCGCTGAAATTGATACGCATACTGGGGTATTAACACTCACTTTGCACCAATTTTACACCGTTTTTGAGCACGAAAAAGCCCCGGTTGACGCTGTTTTCTTTCGTTATGTCTGCGGGTTATTCCGCCAACACCTATACAAACGATTTGACGGGTGAAATGGAAAGCACTATTTTCGGAAATCTTATGCCGTTCGACACGCTGACCGCAAAGCAAGCTGCCGCAGACTCTCATCTGCCAGAGAACCGAAAGCCGCGCTCTCATCCCCTTGCCCAGATTGTGGACATGCAAGACCAGCTATTGAAAGCTGTGCTTGACCCAGAGACGGAGCCTCAGAAGAAAGCTCAATGTGCGTGCGCATGGGAGAAGCTCGAAGATCGAAAGCGCATCCTGAAGGGTATTGCCCTGCCTAAGCCAGTCGATACAACCAAGCTGTCAAAGTCCAAGCAGACCCATGCAGCCCCGATGGAATACATCGAACCGGAGCAACCGGCAGAGAAACCGACGCCAGATAAGCCGACGGAATAGATAAGGCGTCCTAATAGTTACCCTATTGATTGGATTAGAACAATAGGTGTGCCATAATCTGAAGTCAATTAGGTTGCCCAATTTTGCCTAGCGACACGCATTAGGCAGACTGATTGAATATAACACCTGATCGGCGATTGTGCGCCAGTCTTGGCACAGTGAAATAGTTTGAGAATCTGACCACAGCCTACTGCGACGTAGGCCAAGTCCGATGCTCGCTGGACTTGTGCCATGCTGCCGGGAGGTTGCCAAGGGGAAAAGAATTCTTAAGGTTGCTTGGATTGGCCCAGACCGTCCCGGCGGGGTGCCAGTCGGGAGACCCTTTTCGGGGTGGGGTAGCGATTACGTTAAGGAGGTATTCAGAGAGAGGCTACTTTTTAGGTAAGAACCCCCTACGTTGGCGTTTTAAGCCATTCTGACGTTTAGACCACCATCGGAGCACCCCTTAGCAATCAAAATGGCTGTAATAGTCGTTGCTGAGGGTTTAAACGCCGTTATAGGGCATCCTGACAGCCAAGGCGGTAGATACCATCCACGAGCCTTAGTTTTCTATCAGGATTGCTCTGAGGGGCATTTCTGAGCGATTAAGGGCTGTTCTGGGTGAGATTCCCTGAGCGGGTGAAGTTGGTTGGCTTCTTTTTCGATGTAGTTGGCGGCGAGAGTAAGGTTTGTCCAGTGTTCGGCGTGTTTCTCCTTAACGAATGTTGCAGCCGCCCTGAGAGCGTCGGCCTGGATTTGGCGGACAGCGAAGGTGCATCGTATTTTTAATCCTTCGGAGAGTAGTTCGGCGGATTTTTCTCCGAAGATGCTAACGAGAAGGTTTTTAGCAAGCGTTTCCGCAGGAGTGAGTTTCATGATTTGGGTGGGGTTGAGAGTGATTCGAGCATCTGATTGAATATTCGTTTGTTTTGGTTACGCCGCATGATTTCGATACAGCAAGGGCATCTCCAACTGACTAGGATCGAATGGCCAAGGCGTTTCCACTTAGGCCACGCGGCGATTTGGTCTTTGTGTTGGGCTATGGCAAGTTCCTTTGCCAGCCATTCAGGGGGTGGTTTGATTGGTTTCATTAGTTTTGATGAGTTCTGGTTGTTCAGGGACGAAAGCGGTGAGTTGGATGGTAGCAGGAGATCGTTTGGAGTAGGAGAACCCAGAGATGAAGCCTTGGGCCTGTTTCACCTTGGCGATGAAGTCGCGGCATTCCTGGGCCTGGTCGTAGCCGGTGAAGGTCAGGGTCATGGGGTCATGGGGTCATGGGGTTGGTTGTTCTTCGCCTTTCCACCAAGTTGGGCGAGGAAATCGGTCGCTGAAGCTGATTTCGGTTTCGTTGGTGAATTCCACTTTGGAGGCTTCTGGCCAGAATTCCTCTAGTTTAACGTTTTGCGGTAGGTAAGCGATAACGATTGAGCAGTCGTCTCCAAATCCGCTTTCCCACCACGGTCCTGGAGGTGGAAACTTTACGGGGCGAGAATCTTCAAGGTTGGCATGGAATCGGTAGCGTCTCCATTTCATACATTTTGGTTTGGTTTTGGGGCGGGGGGGGTTCATGTTCATTGACTGGCGGAAACTGTTCTGAAATTTTGAGAGTATTCGTCAGCGCCGGTGGCGGCGGTGGCGGAACCTACTACGTAGGGTTTCCGCCACCCGCCACCCGCAACATTGGCGCTAAGTGTCGGAAAATAGGTTTCCGCCAGTTTCCGCCAGTTTGGTGATTTGGGTTTCATTTCCCGTCTTTTTCCAGACGTTCGTTTCCTTCGCGGGTGAGGTATTGAGTTGCGCGCGCACCCTCACCAACGGTTGCGATCCAGGATTTACTGCGCAAAAATGGCAACTGGTCCCGGACAGTGGAGCGCGGCATTGAGAGTTTGAGGGCCAGCCGGGAGATAGTGATGCCGTTTTCGGGGGTTGTGTCCCGAAATCCTACGAGAACGTCGATAGGATCGGTGGAAGGGGGTCGGCCGCCCTTTTTCGGCTGCTTCATGTCGGCGGCGTCGAGGCTGTTGTCCTGATGGAATAGGGGAAATTGCCAAGTGATTACGAAAGGTTCCACTGGCGGCAGTTCCCGGTGGACCACATCGACGGAGAAGCTACCTTCCTCTTTGTGTTTTCGGATGATGATGGCCGCGTCCACGTCGCCGCCCTTGGCGCTGCTGCCGCGAATGGCGTCCAGGGGGTCTTTGTCGGACTGCGAGCCTTTCGAGAAGTGATCGTCGAAGATGAGTGAGCACTTACCCTCGGTCGTGATACGGTCGAGTTCGTTCAAGAATTGGGTTTGCTCGCCTGCTGAGTTTTCGTCCTTCCCTTGGGTGTTTAGCTTGTAAATCGGGTCAACCACAACGACGGTGCATCGGCGTTTCAGGGCCATCTTAACGATTTTGTCCACGATCTGTTTTGGTTTTAGACCGGAAATTCTGCCGCGCAATGAAAGGTGAAAAAACTGCTGATAATCCATCTTCAAACCCTTGGCGGATACGATGGTTTGAATCCTTTTCTTGAAAGTCTTGGCTTTGAGTTCAAAGTTGACGTAAAGCACCCGTTCTTTGCGGCATTTCCTGCCGATGAACATGGCTCCGCAGGACAACGACAGCGCCGCATCCATCGTGATCCACGTCTTGTAGGTCTTGGATGAACCACCGATCACGAGTTTGGCTTCTTCGCAGAGCAATCCTTCGATGAGTTGAACCGGCTCAGGGATTACCTCGGTCATCGTGTCAGCGGCATCCTCCATCAGTAAGTCCCAATCGCCGCCCATCCTGGCCCCTTCTATGATCTGGCGCTTTACCTCGCCTGAACCGGAGATTCGTTGCAGGTCGTTGAAGTCGGTCGGCTTCTCACCAAGGGATTCGTCGGCGAATTCCGGGTAAATGACGGTGGCGGAAATGGGTTTTGCCGCCAGCCGCGCTTTGGTCAGGCCGGGATTGCCGTCCGTGAACTGGTCGTTGTCGGCGGCGATGATGAGCGTACGATCGGGGTAGAGTTTACGAATGGCGTTCGAGACGGCGGGCAGGTTTCCGGCGTTCATGGCGCACACCGTCGCCCAGCCGGTCGCCTGATGGACGCTTGCGCCGGTAGCGTAGCCCTCGGTGATGCAGAGTGGCCCGTCCAAGGCGTCCGCGAGAGTGAACCAGCAACCTTGGACGCGCCCCCCGAACATGAACCGCTTGGCTCCATCGTCGGCGATGAATTGGGCGCTGTGAATGGTGCCTTTCTCGTCGGCGAGCGGCAGGGCCAGCCAGTCCGGGGTAAGTGTTTGGTTGGACAGAACCACCTTGCCGTGAGCCATGACCTGCTTCTTCGTCAAATATGGGTGACTGGCCACAGTCGGCAGCATGAACAGGGCTTTGCACTTCTCCCGCGCTTCCAGCTTGAGTCGTTCTTCTTCCTCTTTGCGGGCTTGTTCAGCGTCCTTCCATGCCTTCGATACTTCCCTCCATTGGTCCGGGGTGAGTGAGTTTTTATCGGTGCTGCAAAACTTCTCCTTCAGGCCGCGCTTCCAGCATCCCCAAGCCCCCATGACGGCGTAGGGGTGATTGTAGAGCACGCACCAGCCGTTTTCCTGATGGTCCCCGGACGGCGTGAACCGTTCCATTTTCCCGGTGACTTTAATCGGCTGCTTTGATGACGGCATCCCGGCAGCGGACATGGCGGCGGCGAGTGCTGATAGCGGGTCGTTCATGGTTCCTTCATTGCGTCTTCCATTACTCGCCATAAAATCTTTTTCAGGCGTTTGATCGGAACTGATTTGAGACGCTTCATCAATTCCAACTTGAGTGAGTCTTCGATTTGCTGCCGTTCAACGTGGCAGTCGGCGCAGAGAGCGTGGAGAAGTTCGTCGGGATATTCCCAAAGCCGCCACTCCTTCACGTAAATGGAGTGGTGGACATGGAGGGTCTTTGTCGTGCTTCCGCAGGATGCTTCAGAGCATTTCCAGTTGGCCGCTTGCAGGATTTCGAGGCGGCGCTTTTGCCATAGCGGGTGTTGGAGATCGTCAGCGTAGCTCGTAAAAAACCCCTAACAGCCAAGTCGCACCGCCACCGCCGCTGAAGGGGAAAATTGCAGACGCGGGCGCGTCGGAAAACCCCAAACGTTGGCAGTGCGACTTGATTGTCATGGTGAACATATCACAATTTTAAATTTCAGCGCGTCAGCCGTTTAACACTCACTCCGTGCCGACAAAAAGAAATTACCGCAGAAGAAGAAAGGATTGGAAGAAAAATCTGAAACTATTTTTGTAACGCTAACATTGGTCAGGACGAACACTCATAAAAGCCCAGCCTTCCGTTTCATCTCGTCGATTTCTGCTTGCGCTCGTTGCGCGGCGGCAAGTTTGCGCAGATCAGGCGCGGCCAGTCCTTCAGCTAACGCGAGCATCCGAGTCTTGTCCGGGAAGGCCATTTGACGGCGATACTTGATGAAGATACGCCATAGTTGAGATGCCTCTTTTTCGCTGATTGTCTCGGTGCCGTACAGGCTTCGGAAGAATCGCTTGTCCCAGCTTGCAACCGGGAATGTGACGACTCTCATTTGCTCAACGGCCTGCATTTCGTCAGGCGTCATCACTCGTCTTGGAACTGGCGATTTCATCCCCTCATCCTCCCTCCCGCGCCTTGGGGTCGGTGTCGGTCCATTTCTTGGCGCGTTTTAAAGCGGTCGAATCTGGAATTACTTGAGGCCATCGTTTCTTATTCCAGATTCCACTAATAACAGCACCGCTTACGTTAAACATTCTGGCCAGTCTTACGCCGCGCCCGTATCCCTTTCCGATTGCTCTAATGAAGGCGACATCTTCACCATTCAGTTTCGAGTTATGGTTTTCCTCGCCAATGTTAAGTCTCCTGACTTTTAACATTTCCAAACAGTTTCTGCGCAGCGATTCAACATTGTGTCTGCCTTTTGAAACCATGTCCCTCATGTTGTCCGATCTGCTTCCAATAAAAATGTGGGAAGGTCGAACGCAGAGTTTGTTGTCGCAGTGATGGCAAGCCTCTTTATCTTTCGGCGGTCGCTTCTCCAAGAGAAACCAATGGGCTGGAATAGTCCTTGTTCCATCCCAGAATTGGCCGTATCCAGAACCAGAACGTGCGCCAGCCCAATTCCAGCACGCATTACCAGAGTGAACATTTACCTTTAACATGAACCGTTCATAAGTTGTCATGGCGTTTAGTTTCCGCTATGTGCGTTCAACTTGCAAGAAAATATCCGCGAAATCTTTAGCCGCCAATTCGCACCACAATTTACCTGTTCCGGCGCAGTAATTATCCATCAGCCCTTCAAATTTAAGCCGGAATTGATTAGATTGACTTTGAAGTGCGGCGTGCATCGCGTTCAGGTCTTTAAGCATGTCGCCATCAATGCAGGGCAACACGCGACCGGCAATAGAGCTTACGTAGTTCCATCCAGATTGGCCAAGTGGCCTAACAAACACAGTTGGACATGCAGTTGCTAAGGCGATTCGTTGTGCTTCAAGGTTCATCATTTCGTTTTCGCAGTTGCCGGAAGGGAGTGGAAATGCCAACCCAGGCAATGACGGCAATTCCAAACATACGAGTAGCCATCACGCGGACAGTTCGCTTTTGTAAATTCCCGCAGCGCCTTCTCGCTCTCGAAGCTCGGCAGGTTCGCCTTCACGCATTGCGGCGGTGCGGATTTGAATCGGGGTGGATCGACGGCGGGGGTCATTGCCTTAATGATTCCTGCGCGATCTGGCGAGCGCGTTCGGTGTCATCCAAGATACTCGCGTCAGCAATCCGAATCAGCGCCGACTTGAACAGCGCGTTCTCGGTTTGGAGCTTTCCAATTTGAGTTTGGAGTTCAGCATTCGCCAACTGTTTTATTTCGTCCAATTCTGATTCAAGCAGCGTGAGTTGATAAGTGTCGCTCATGTGTTTGAACAGCGGATAACTGTTAAGTGTTGGCGTACTCACTTCTTCGCCTTTCGAGTTTTGGGTTTCTTGGGTTTGAAATAAACTGTGTCGCATTCGTAGTTTGCACAATGCCAACCATATTTATTTTTACGAGCCAAGTACTTGCAGCGCGGGCAGTATTGCGCGGTCACTCAGTCCTCCAAATCCGGTAGCCTTTATCATTGGGCTTCCCGCTGAGTTTACGACTCGTGACTTTCACCTTCAACCGCTTACCGGAAGTCAATGCCGCCCTGCGCTCATTGTCGGTTTTCACCACGAAGCTTTCGCCAAGCTTCAGGCGAAGCAGGGTCTTCGGAATCTCAGCAGAAACCGAGACTTCGGGAAGCGGTTTGTTGCGTTCAATATCAAACATGGCGTGAATGTATGAATCTGGCGGGAAAATAGCAAGAAAAATAAATTAAAATTTGTCTTGCGTTCAAATCGCAGTTTTGACATTCTTTCATCGTTGAACAAAACTTAAACCTGAAACATTGAAAATATGAAATCAAAACTTCCGAAAACCGTGTTCATTCGCTATGATGGCGAAGGCGATGATCGCTTTCTAAACGTAACGGAATCACTTAATGATCACGCCGAAATGGGTGTGAGTCACCGCGTCGGAAAATATCAACTGGTCGAGCAAATGGACGTGTCGGCCAAAGAACAAATTACGGTTGTTCCAAAGAAATGAACTTGCCCGTCAAACCGTTCTCGTTCCTCCTGAAACTGCCATGACCCGCCGCCCCAAACCGCGAATGCTCGCGCCGTGCGAGTGTAGAACATTGGATCAGGTTTGCAAATTGCGCACGGATCATCACGACCTGCGCGGATTTTGGATTATCACCGACAGCTTTAAGGTGACGATTTGCGCGCAACTCAAGGGGCAGCAGGTAACACAAAAGATTCAAATGTCTCCTGCGCGGTTTAATAAGCTCGTGGTGTGGTGGACCAAAAAGCAGAAGGTGCGAAAGTGATTATGGGTTTCACTGCAACAATCATGTCCAAAGAAGAAGCGATGGCGCTTCCGTTGAAGGATCGTCCGATTTGCTTTAGAATCAGCAGCGAAATGTATCACGCTGTATTTGAGGCGATTGGAGAGGCTTCCATGTGCTGGAATCCGCCGCCAAGCAAAGAAGTGTTTCACTCGGAGCAGGCATCAGACGTTGCTGTTCGTTTGTGCTTCAAGATCGCTGACGAAATCGAACGCAAGATGGAGGCTTTGAAAAATGAAACTGAGCAGTCAGCAGCTAAATGAACTCCTGCGAGACAGGCCAGCACTCAGAAAACGAAACCCCGAAATCAGTGGTGCGCCTGGTCCTGAACCATTACGTCCCGGCGAGCCGGAACCAGTTAAAAGGCGCGCACTGGTCAGCCGAGTTCCACGAGAAGAAAAGAGCGGCCCTCGCTTTGAGGTCTGCTTTACGGTGTTTAGTGTACGCCCATGTGATTGGGACGGATACCATATTAAGCCCCTCCTCGACATGGTTGTCCACGCTGGAATCTTACCAGGTGACGCATGGCATCAGCTTGACGGGCGTGTCCGTTCGAGAAAAGTTTCAACGGCGGAAGAAGAAAAAACTTTAATAGAGATATGCAGGATTTCAGATTAGAAGAAGGACCGCCTCTGCGCAGCACTCGGAAGCTTGGAAATTTAAGCGGATCTAAGCCTAAATTCCATTCACATTCTGAGGTTTATCAGAGAATAACACGAGCTTCCGTGAGGCGCGACAATGGATGCATTGAATGGCTCGGTTGTCTTGTGGATGGTTATGGAATGATCACGTTTAGAGGCGTGTCGAGTAAGGTTCACCGATTGGTTTACCGGATCGTGTTTGGAAAGTTGGAAGCCGATATTTGTGTCCTACATAAATGCGATAATCGAAAATGCGTGAATCCAGATCATTTATTTACAGGCACCAAAAAAGACAATTCTGAGGATTGTGTGAAAAAGGGCAGGACGGCTCGCGGGCATATGATTGGAGCATCAAAACTCACCGAGGATCAGGCACTGGAAATAAAAACTTTGGCATCTATTGGAAATCTAACTCGGAAAGAAATTGCTTACAAATTTGGGGTTTCCTCACGCACTGTTCAGGCCATTTATTCCGGTGAATGGTGGAAATATTTGAAGACACCATCGCCATCGAAAGGCTGACATGAGAATTTCTCCGTTCGTGATCGACCAAATCCAAACCAAGTTCTTTTTCATTCTAAATTATTACTTGGCTCGGAAACTCGCTCGCCGCTGTGCGGCAAACGAACGGAGGATTTGATTTTATGAACACTGAATATACGACAGGATTAAAAGCGGCGATTGCTGGCGGCATTGTGATTTGTTTAGGGACGGTCTTTTGGCTGTTCTGCCTGAACCATGTCAACGTGACCGACGTTGGCATTACCTACAATTCAATCACAGGCGAAATTGGCGTGCAGGAGCATCCCGGATGGTACGCCACATCTCCATTCACTCGCGTTGCTCACATGAGCCTTTTGCCGATGAGGATCACGATTCCATCGCAAGCCAGAATAATCAATCAGAAGATGGTCCGCTTCCGAAAAGAGGGCGCAATCGAATTCGTTAAGTTGCAGGGCTTTAGCATGATGCTGAATTCCGAACAGGAAAACATCATGCTTGGCTATGCGTTTTCCGGTCAAAAATTCCCATTCCTTGAAATTCTGGAAGAACCGAAACCTGAGACTCGTTAGCATTTTGCTGGCGTGTTGGATTGTGATGGCCTTGATTCACTATCGCTTGGTATGTGCGATATTCTGGGCGTGCGTTAGTTTGATTGAGCAACACAAATGAAACTTGAACTGGAATTGAATTTGGCCGAAGCTGAGGCCATGAAAAAGAGTTTCCGGCATTTCGCATGTGAATTGCTTGGATGCAGAGATAGAAAACATAAACACGAGTTCCGGGGCATCGTTGTGATTCACCCGCTGGAACCAATAAAGAAAGAACCAAAACAAATGGACCCGATTAACCTCGGACAAATCCCCCTCGGAATGCGCCTGCCGGTTGACATTGTTCCCGATGAAGAAGTGGATGTGAAGCCAGATGGCAATTTCGCCTCGCTTACCGTAACGGACGGTGATTCGACGGCGTTCGTCGCTCGTGGCGGTACGTCGAAAGGCTCGCGCCTCTACTTCAACGGCGACGGCGCTGTTGGCATGAAGGGCGCTGACGCTGCTGTGGACGGCCACATTGGCGAAGATGACGTGGAGATCGTCCAGCACTTCACATGGGAAGTCGTTCACAAGGACGCTACCTCGTTCACTTCGACGCCTGGAA
>Ga0070686_100000111_pt1 | contig 57359 bp, 42 predicted proteins | sample KBSS23LmetaG_FD_65654 | JGI IMG/M metagenome (GOLD analysis project Ga0070686, IMG submission 65654) | Switchgrass rhizosphere microbial communities from Kellogg Biological Station, Michigan, USA - KBS S2-3L metaG | ecosystem: Host-associated > Plants > Roots > Rhizosphere ...
CCGGCTGAACTGCTTTGTCACACAGAGGCACAGAGACGCAGAGAACTGCGGTTTTTTCTCTGTGACTCCGTGCCTCTGTGTGACACTTTAGCAGATCCTGCCGCCGCGATAATCCATGCGGATCCGGTATCACGCGTCCGCCAATCCTTCCCGGCCCACGCTCAGGCACCCGCCACACCCTCCATCGCCGCCCGTCTTCTCTTCACACCTTCTTAACGGCTGTGCCGCCCGTCTTTGTGCGTGCTTAACGGGGTCCACGCCATCGTTCCCTCCATGAATCACGGGAGGAAACCATGACCATCCGAATCAACCGGCTTCTGCTCGCGGCGGCGCTCCTGGGGGCGGCGGGGTGCGCGGAGCCGCCGTACGACGGGCCGCTGCGCGGCACCTGGGATCTGTCGATGACGCTGGAGACGCCGCTCCCCGACCAGGCCGCCCGGCCGGGCGCGGTGGTGTCCGGCTCGGTCGTCATCCCCGATCCGGCGCCCACGGTCCCCCACGCGTTCCCGTCGGCCACCCCCGCCGACGTGCACCTCGACCTGCGCCCCTTCGGCGTATGGATCCGCCCGGCGGCGCAGCCGGTGGTGAGGAACGTGGGGCGCGACACCGTGCGCCTGGACCTGGGGTCGCCCCCCCGGGAGCTGGTGCTGACGGGGCAGGCCAGCGGCGACTCGGTCACCGGCTACTGGATCCACGAGATCCGCTCCGCCGCCGTGCGCGGGCGCTTCGTGATGCGGAGGAGGCGGTGAGCCGGCCAACCGACGAGGAGCGTGCGAGATGATCGACCTGGCATACCTGCTGGGCACGCTGGGCTTCTTCGCGGCGATGCTCGCCTACGTGCGCGGCTGCGAGAGGCTGGGGCGCGACGAAGCCGTGCACGCGGAGGCACCCCATGAACGCTGAGAGCTGGGCCCTGCTGGGGGTGGCGCTCGCGCTGCTCGCGTACCTGACCTACACCCTGCTGCGCCCGGAGAGGTTCTGAGATGACCGTCAACGGATGGCTGCAGATCGCCTTCTTCTGCCTGGTGCTGCTGGCCCTGACCCCGCCGGTGGGGATCTACCTCCAGCGCGTCTACGACGGGAGGATGCGCTGGCTCGCGCCGGTCGAGCGGGCGATCTACCGCGTCGCCGGCGTCGACGCGGCCGAGGACCAGCACTGGACGCGCTACGCCGCCGCCCTGCTGCTGTTCAGCGCCGCGTCGATGCTGGTGACCTACGCCGTGCTGCGGCTGCAGGCGGTGCTCCCGCTGAACCCGCAGCACCTGGCGGGGCTCCCCGGCCGGCAGGCGTTCGAGACGGCGGCCAGCTTCACCACCAACACCGACTGGCAGAGCTACTCGGGCGAGGCGGTGATGTCGTACCTCTCCCAGGCCACGCAGCTCGCCTTCCACAACTTCGCCAGCGCGGCCGCAGGGATGGCGGCGGCGATGGCGCTGGTGCGCGGGCTGGTGCGCCGCTCCGCCGGGCGGCTGGGCAACTTCTGGGCAGACCTGGTGCGGGGAATGCTCTACCTCTTCGTCCCCCTTTCCATCGTTCTCGCGCTCCTGCTGGTGCAGCAGGGCGTGATCCAGAACTTCCGCCCCTACGCGGCCGTCACCACGGTGGAGGGCGCCGTGCAGACGATCGCCATGGGGCCGGTGGCCAGCCAGGAGGCCATCAAGCAGCTGGGGACCAACGGCGGCGGCTTCTTCAACGCCAACGCCGCGCACCCGTTCGAGAGCCCCACGCCGTGGACCAACTTCCTGTCCATGGCCGCCATCTTCCTGGTCCCCGCCGGGCTGGTCCACGCCTTCGGGCGGATGGCGGGGCGGCCGCGCCACGGCTGGGCGGTGTGGTCGGCCATGTTCATCCTCTTCCTGGCCGGCGTGGCGGTGGCCTACCCCGCCGAGGCCAGGGGCAACCCGATGCACGCGGCGCGCGGGGTGGACGTTCACGCCGGTGCCACGCAGCCGGGCGGCAACATGGAGGGGAAGGAGACGCGCTTCGGCATCGCCGGGAGCGCGCTCTACGCCGTGGTCACCACCGACGCCAGCTGCGGCGCGGTGAACGCCATGCACGACTCCTTCACCCCGCTGGGCGGCCTGGTTCCCCTGGCCAACATCCAGCTGGGCGAGCTGGTGTTTGGCGGGGTGGGCTCGGGGCTCTACGCCATGCTGGTGATGGCGGTGCTCACCGTGTTCATCGCCGGGCTGATGGTGGGGCGCACCCCCGAGTACCTGGGGAAGAAGATCGGCAGCCGCGAGGTGCGGATGGCCATGCTGTACGTGCTGGTCTTCCCCGCCACCATCCTCACCCTCACCGCCCTCTCGTCGGTCGCCGCGCCCGGGCTGGCGGGGCTGAACAACGCCGGGCCGCACGGGATGAGCGAGCTCCTGTACGCCTTCTCGTCGGCCGCGGGCAACAACGGGAGCGCCTTCGCCGGGCTCACCGGCTCGACCCCCTACTACAACACGCTGCTGGGCTTCAGCACGCTGGTCGGCCGCTTCGCCATGATGGTGCCCATGCTGGCGCTGGGCGGCTTCATGGCCGAGCGGAAGATCGCCGCCGAGACCGCCGGCACCTTCCCGGTCGACTCGCCCCTGTTCGTGGGGCTGCTGATCGGGGTGATCGTGATCGTGGGCGCGCTGACCTTCTTCCCCGCGCTCGCGCTGGGGCCCGTCGTCGAGCACCTGCTGATGAACGCCGGGAGGCTTTTCTGATGTCCACCGAGACCCGTGAGCCCCAGGCCGAAGCGCCCGCCGCCGCGCCGGCCGGGGTCGGCGACGCCGGCGGGGCGGCCGCGCGGCGGCCGGAGGCGCGCGCGCTGTTCGACGGCGCGATCGTGAGGCGCGCCGCGGTCGACGCGTTCGCCAAGCTGAGCCCGCGCCACATGGTGCGGAACCCCGTGATGTTCGTGGTGCTGGTGGGGAGCGTGCTCACCACGCTGGTCCTCGCACGGCAGACCGTGGCGGGCGGCGGGGAGACCGGGTTCACCCTGCAGATCGCGCTGTGGCTCTGGTTCACCGTGCTCTTCGCCAACTTCGCCGAGGCCATGGCCGAGGGCCGCGGGAAGGCCCAGGCCGACACGCTGCGCCGCAGCCGCGTGGAGACCAAGGCGAAGCGCCTGCGTGACCCTTCCGACCGCGGCGACTTCGTGGAGGTGGCGGGCACGGAGCTGCGCATGGGCGACGTGATCGTCTGCGTTCCCGGCGACGTGATCGCCTCCGACGGCGAGGTGGTCGACGGCGTGGCCTCGGTGGACGAGAGCGCCATCACCGGCGAGAGCGCCCCGGTGGTGCGCGAGTCGGGCGGCGACCGCTCGGCGGTGACGGGGGGGACCCGCGTGCTCTCCGACTGGCTGGTGATCCGGGTGACGTCCAACCCGGGCGAGACCTTCATCGACCGCATGATCGCGCTGGTGGAGGGCGCCAGCCGGCAGAAGACCCCCAACGAGATCGCGCTCACCATCCTCCTCTCCGGCCTGACCATCGTCTTCCTGCTGGCCGTGGTCACGCTGCAGCCGTTCGCCGTGTACAGCGGCGCGGCGGTGCCGGTCCCCGTGCTCATCGCCCTGCTGGTGTGCCTGATCCCCACGACCATCGGCGGGCTGCTCTCGGCCATCGGGATCGCGGGGATGGACCGGCTGATCCAGCACAACATCATCGCCACCAGCGGCCGCGCGGTGGAGGCGGCGGGCGACGTGAACACGCTGCTGCTGGACAAGACGGGCACCATCACGCTGGGCAACCGCCAGGCGGCGGAGTTCATCCCGCTCACCGGCGTCAGCGAGCAGCGGCTGGCCGACCGCGCGCAGCTGGCCTCGCTGGCCGACGAGACGCCCGAGGGACGCAGCATCGTGGTGCTCGCCAAGGAGCGGTTCGGGCTGCGCGGCCGGGCGGTGCACGAGAGCGGCGAGCACCCCGCGATGGAGTTCGTCCCCTTCACCGCGGCCACGCGGATGAGCGGGGTGAACGTGGGCGCGCTGGAGCTTCGCAAGGGCGCGGGCGACTCGGTCGCGCGCTGGGTGCAGGGCGCCGGCGGCACCGTCTCGCCCGAGCTGGACGCGGCGATCGACCGCGTGGCGCGCGAGGGCGGCACGCCGCTGGTGGTGGCCGAGAACAACGCCGGGCGGGCGCGGGCGCTGGGGGTGATCTACCTCAAGGACGTGGTGAAGGGCGGGATGCGCGAGCGCTTCGACCGGCTCCGCGCCATGGGGATCCGCACCATCATGATCACCGGCGACAACCCGCTCACCGCCGCGGCGATCGCGCAGGAGGCCGGGGTGGACGACTTCCTGGCCGAGGCCCGGCCCGAGGACAAGATGAACGTGATCCGCCGGGAGCAGCAGGGCGGCCGCCTGGTGGCGATGACGGGCGACGGGACCAACGACGCCCCGGCGCTGGCGCAGGCCGACGTGGGGGTGGCGATGAACACCGGCACGCAGGCGGCCAGGGAGGCGGGGAACATGGTGGACCTCGACTCCAACCCCACCAAGCTGATCGAGGTGGTGGAGATCGGGAAGCAGCTGCTGATGACGCGCGGCAGCCTGACCACCTTCTCCATCGCCAACGACGTGGCCAAGTACTTCGCCATCATCCCCGCGATGTTCGCCGCCACGTATCCGGCGCTGAACGCGCTCAACGTGATGCGGCTGCACTCGCCGCAGAGCGCGATCCTGGCCAGCGTGATCTTCAACGCGCTGATCATCGTCGCGCTGATCCCGCTGGCGCTGCGCGGCGTGCGCTACCGCCCCGCCCACGCCGCGGCGGTGCTGCGCCGCAACCTGCTCGTCTACGGGCTGGGCGGGCTGGTCGTCCCCTTCATCGGGATCAAGGCGATCGACCTGCTGCTGGTGCTGCTGCGCCTGGTGTGAGGATCGAGGGAGAGGGTCGGAAGAGGATCAGGGAGAGGATCCGGAGAGGGTCGGGAGAGGATCGAGGAGAGGATCGAATAGAAGATCGAGAAGAGGATCGAGAAGAGGATCAAGACGGGGTTGAAGCGTGGGGTGAAGGGAAATCGAGGAGTTTCCGTCTGGGGACGATGCGACTGAAGTCGCGGCAACGACGGCACACAGTCCGCCTTCGCGGACTTCAACGGCAGACGACGAGCGATGGGCCGGATTCGGGGCCCATGGAGGGATGATGATCAGGAACCAGCTGCGGCCCGCGATCGTGATGACGTTCGCGTTGATGCTCGTCACCGGTGTGATCTATCCGGGGATCGTGACCGCCATCGCGCAGGCGCTGTTCCCGCGGCAGGCGAACGGCTCGATGGTCTCGGCGCACGGACGCGTGGTGGGCAGCGAGCTGATCGCGCAGGGCTTTGCGTCGCCCGCCTACTTCCATCCGCGCCCCTCGGCCGCGGGCAACGGCTACGACGCCGCGGCGTCGGGCGGAACCAACAAGGGCCCCACCGACCGCAAGCTCGCCGATACGCTGATCGCGCAGTCGGTCGCCCGGGTGATGCGCGAGGACGGCGCGGTGAAGGGCCGCATCCCCGCGGACATGGTCACGCGCTCGGCGTCGGGGCTCGATCCGCACATCTCCCCCGCCAACGCCGACCTGCAGGCGGCCCGCGTGGCCGCCGCGCGCGGGGTGGACGCGGCGCGCGTGCGGGCCATCGTCGCGCGGCACGTGGAGGGGCGCACCTTCGGCCTGCTCGGCGAGCCGCGCGTGAACGTGCTGCTGCTGAACCTGGATCTGGACCGGGAGCTGGGGCGGCAGGGGAGGCCGTAGCTGCGCGGGCCAGACGCCGGCGGAATCAGTCGAGCGGGGCGGCCTCCTGCGTCACGCAGTTCACCCTCAACCGCGAAGCGGGGGAGGGTACGCGCTCTCAGGCGCGGGGAGGGGGCCCCGCGGGGCTCGCGGCAACGCACCTGGAGCGTTCGCATCCACTTTGTGGCTTCCGCCGACGCTGAATCAACTCACCTCTCCCATCGGAGCCTGTTTGAAGACCACGGTCCTCGCACTCTCCGCACCGCTGGCGCTTCTCGCCTTCGCCGGCCCCGCGCGGGCGCAACAGGCCGACACCACCGCGCACGTGACCTTCGGCGCGTTCGTGGATGGCTACTATGCCTACGACTTCAACCGCCCCGCGGGGCACGACCGGGCGTTCACCACCCAGGCCCAGCGGCACGACGAGTTCAACCTCAACCTCGCCCACGTCGAGGCGCGCTACCAGTCGCCCGGGGCGCGCGCCCGGCTGGCGCTGCAGGCGGGCACCAGCGTGCAGGCCAACTACGCCGCCGAGCCCGACTCCCTCGCCGGCTTCCAGAACTTCCTGCCGCTCGTCCAGGAGGCATACGCCGGGGTCGCGGTCGCGCCCACGCTGTGGATCGACGCGGGCATCTTCTTCTCGCACATCGGCGGGGAGAGCTGGATCTCGGCCGACAACCCCACCTACACGCGCTCGCTGGCCGCCGAGCTCTCGCCCTATTACGAGACCGGGGTGCGAGCGAGCTGGCAGGCGCGGCCCACGCTGGCCGTGACCGCCGTGGTGGTGAACGGCTGGCAGAACATCTCCGAGACCAACCACGGCAAGGCGGGCGGCCTGAGGCTCGACTGGACGGCATCGCCCGCCGTAGCCCTCTGGTACTCCAGCTTCGTGGGCCGCGAGGCGAGCGCCGCCACGGGCAAGCACGACGTCCGCTTCTTCAACGACTTCGGCGCGCGGATCGCTCCCTCGGCGCACGTGCTGCTCATCCCCACCTTCGACGCAGGCACACAGGACGGAGACGCGTGGTACGGCGCCTCGCTCGTGGGCCGCTACGCCATCTCCCCCGCCGTAGCGGTGAACGGGCGGGTGGAGCGATACGACGACCGGCACGGGGTGATCGCACCCGGGCTGCGCGTGAACGGCGCATCCCTGGGCGTCGACGTGGCGCGCGGGCCGGCGCTCTGGCGCACGGAGGTGCGCGGACTCTTCGGCGCACCCGAGGCCGTGTTCCCCGCGCGCGACGGGGCGAAGACGTCGGACGTGGCGGCCGTATCCTCCGTGTCGGTGCGCTTCTGACCGATGGCCACCGACCGCCGCCCCGACCCCGACGCGCTCCTCGCCCGGCTGAAGCTGGACGGGGAGCGGTCGCGCGAGGGACGGCTCAAGATCTTCTTCGGCGCCAACGCCGGGGTGGGGAAGACGTACGCGATGCTCCAGGAAGCGCGGCTGCGGGTGCAGGGCGGCGCGGACGTGGTCGTCGGCTACGCGGAGACGCACGGGCGGAAGGACACCGAGGCGCTGCTGGAGGGGCTGGAGATCGTGCCGCGGCGCGAGGTGGAGTACCGGGGGATCGTGCTCCCAGAGCTGGACCTGGACGCGGTGCTGGCGCGCAGGCCCGCGCTGGTGCTGGTGGACGAGCTGGCGCACACCAACGCGCCGGGCTCGCGCCACGTGAAGCGCTGGCAGGACGTGCGCGAGCTGCTGGCCGCCGGCATCGACGTGTACACCACCGTCAACGCCCAGCACGTGGAGAGCCTGAACGACCTGGTGGCCCGCATCACCGGCGTGCGCGTGCGCGAGACCGTGCCCGACCGGGTGTTCGAGCGCGCCGACGAGGTGGAGCTGGTGGACGTGTCGCCCGAGGAGCTGCTGAAGCGGCTGGCCGACGGCAAGGTGTACCTGCCCGCGCAGGCGCGGCGCGCGGCGCAGAACTTCTTCACGCGCCCCAACCTCACCGCATTGCGGCAGATCGCGCTGCGGCAGGTGGCCGACCGCGTGGACACGCAGATGCAGGTGCTCCGCCGCGCTGGCGGGGCGCCGGGAACCTGGCCGGTGGCCGAGCGGATCCTGGTGGGCGTGGGCCCCGCGCCGCAGTCGCGCCGCATCGTGCGCGCGGCCAAGCGCATGGCCGACCGCCTGGGAGCGGAGTGGATCGCGCTGTTCGTGGAGACGCCCGGGTACGCCCGCTGGCCCGAGGCCGACCGCGCCCGCGTGTGGGAGACGCTGCGGCTGGCCGAGCAGCTGGGCGCCCGCACCGCCACCGTGGCGGGCGCCGATGCCGCGGCCGAGCTGCTGGCCTACGCCCGGGTGCACAACGTCTCCAAGTTCGTGGTGGGCAAGCCCTCGCATCCGCGCTGGCGCGACCTGCTCCTCGGCTCCAAGCTCGACCACATCGTCCGCCAGAGCGGCGACGTGGACGTCTACGTGATCACCGGCGACGAGGACGAGGCGGCGGCGCCGCGGCGGGGGCGGGCGGCGCCGGCCGCCCGCGCCTCCGTCGCCGGCTACCTGGCCGCCGCGGCGGCGGTGGCGGCCTGCACCGGCGTCGGCGCGCTGATGTTCGGCCGCTTCGAGCGCACCAACCTGGCGATGGTGTACCTGCTGGCGGTGGTCGCCGTGGCCGTCCGCCTCGGGCGCGGGCCCTCGGTGCTGGCGGCGGTGCTGGGCGTGGCCGCGTTCGACTTCTTCTTCGTTCCCCCGTTCCTCACCTTTCACGTCGCCGAGACCGAGTACCTGATCACCTTCGGGGTGATGCTGACGGTTGCGCTCGTCACCAGCACGCTCACCGCGCGGCTGCGCGAGCAGGGCGAGATGGCGCGCACGCGCGAGCGGCGCACCGCAGCGCTCTACGAGATGGGCCGCGACGTGGTGCAGCATGCCGGCGTGGACGACGTGCTCCGCGCCGGCGCCGCGCACGTGCGCGAGGTGTTCGACGCCGCGGTGACGGTGTTCGTTCCCGACGCGCGCGGCGCGCTGGAGCCGTGGCAGGGCGGCGGCGAGCCGGGGGTGGTCGCGTCGGTGGATGCGTCCGCGGACGGTGCGGTGGACGCGGCGGAGCTGGGCGCGGCGCGCTGGGTGTTCGCCACAAGCCAGCCCGCGGGCGCGGGCACCGGCTCGCTCCCCGGTGCGCGGGCGTTGTACCTGCCGCTGGCCGCGTCGCGCGGGGCCGTGGGCGTGCTGGGGGTGGAGGCGCGGAACGCAGTCCGCTTCGCCGACCCCGAACAGATGCGCTTCCTGGAGGCGTTCGCGAACCACCTGGCCGTGGCGGTGGAGCGCGCGCGCCTGGCCGAGGATGCCGTGCGTGCTCGGCAGATGCGCGAGGTGGACCGGATCAAGAGCGAGTTCGTGTCGGCCGCCTCACACGAGCTGCGGGCTCCGCTCCGCGCGCTGGAGCGGAGCCTCGCCGCCGCGCGCGAGGCGGTGGCGGCAGGCGGATCCGCCGGCGCGATGCGGCGCGTGGGCGAAGCGGAAGCCGAGGCGCGGCGGATGCGCGCGCTCGCCGACGACCTCCTCCATCTCTCCCGCCTTCAGGCCGGGCGCGAGGTGCTGGAGGTGGGTGCGGTGGATACGGACGCGCTGCTGGCGGAGGTCGCAGGGCGTTTCGGAGAGGTGGCGGCGGAGCGGGGGATCGGGCTGGAGCGCGAGGTGGAGGGCGGCGTTCCGCCCCTCGCCGGCGACCGCGCCGCGGTGGAGCGGGCGCTGGCCGAGCTGCTGGAGGCCGCGCTGGCGCTGGCCGCCGACGGCGGCAACGTGCTGGTCTCGGCCGACGCGGTGGACGGGTGCGTGCAGCTTTCCGTCGCCACCAGCGGCGCCGAGATCCCGCCCGAGGCGCAGACGCAGGTGTTCGACGCGTTCACCCGCATTCCCGGCGCGTCCGACGGGGAGCGCACCGGGCTGGGCCTGGCCATCGCCCGCGAGATCATCCGCGCGCACGGCGGCGAGATCTGGGTCGACTCGGGCCCCGGCCCCGGCGCGGTGTTCAGCTTCACGCTGCCGGCGGCGGGCGGCAGCGAAGGCGTGCAGGGGGATGAGGTATCCGGTGGAGATGCGCCGGCCGGCGGAGACGCGTTTACGCCGGCTCGGCCGTCCGCCCCGCCTTCGAGCGCTTCATCCTCTGCCGGCTCGCGGTAGAAGGTGAAGGATGGTGCTGGGCGATTGCGCCTGTACCGCCGTCGATCGGATCATCTCCCCCAGCCGGTTTCCAGTCGCACGATCTCGATTCAGCGCGCGGCTCAGTCCAGCGCCCGGAAGCGGTAGCCCACCCCCGGCTCGGTGATGATGAGCCGGGGGCGGATCGCGTCCACCTCGATCTTGCGGCGCAGGTTGGCCACGTGCACGCGCAGGTATGCCTGCGGGTCGCCGCCCGAGCGGCCCCACACGGCGCGGAACAGCTGCTCGTGCGTCATGGTGCCGCCCGCGTGCGCCATGAAGGCGCGCAGCAGGTCCCACTCCGTGGGCGTCAGGTGGATCTCTTCGCCGCCGCGGGTGAGCACGCGGCGGGCGAGGTCCACCGTGAGCCCCTCCACCTCCAGCGGCCCCGCGCCGCCCGGCCGCGGGATGCTGCGCGCGCGGCGGAGCTGAGCCCGGACGCGCGCCTGAAGCTCGGCGGGGCCGAACGGCTTGGTCACGTAGTCGTCGGCGCCGGCGTCCAGCAGCCGCACCTTCTCGTGCTCGCCGTGCCGGGCCGAGAGCACCACGATGGGCGCCGACGTCCACTTCCGCAGCTCGGCGCACACGTTGATCCCCGGCACGTCGGGAAGCCCCAGGTCCAGCACGATCAGGTCGGGGCGCTCGGCGGCGGCGCGGTCGATCCCCTCGCGCCCGGTGGCCGCCTCGATCACGCGCACCTGCTCGTCGGCCAGCGCGTTGCGCACCACCGCGCGGATCAGCGGCTCGTCGTCGATCACCAGGATCGTGGATTCGGTCATCCGCGGCTGCCAGGTCGGTTCGTGATGTGTCCTCCGGGACGATCGCAGGGCGGATCGGGTGCGGCGGGTCGATGTGGACTCAGGGCAGGGAAGATCAGTGGAATGTGCGAGTAAACCCGAGCTCGCCGCCGGTGGTGCAGGGAAGGTGCGATCGAGCTCGCCGCGGATGTGTGCAGACGAGAACTCGCCGCGGATGTGTGCCGAAGATGCGAGTGAACTAGTGAACTCGCCGCCGGTGGTGCGCGGAAGATGCGAGTGAACTCGCGGCTACAACGGCACACAGTCCGCCTTCGCGGACTCCATCAATTCCCCTGTCATCCTCTCCGACCCCGCCACCCGGCCGCGCCGAACCCTCCGCACGGAAAAACGACCGCAGGCCGCGAAGACCGCCCCTCTCCCAGGCTGTTTTGGGGGAGGGGCAGCGCGGGCGAAGCCTCGCGCGGGGTGGGGGCCTCGCCGGCGCCGCCGAACCGCACCAAACCCATCCGTAGATCGGCTGGCCTCTCACGCCGCCCTTTCCGACGACGATCCGACGATCATCCCCCGATCATCCACCGATCATCCCCACCCCCACCCCTACAGCTCGATCTGCGCGCCCAGCTCCACCACGCGGTTGGGCGGCAGCCAGAAGAACGACGTGGCCGTGCGCGCGTTGCGGCTCATGATGGCGAACAGGCGCTCGCGCCACACCGCCATCCCCGGCTTCTTGGAGGGGATCAGCGTCTCGCGCCCCAGGAAGTAGGTGGTGCGGCCGGGGCGCAGGTCCAGCCCGTCGGCCGTCACGGTGGCCAGCGCCTCGGGCACGTTGGGCTCCTCCATGAAGCCGTAGGCCATAACCAGGCGGTAGAAGCCGTGGCCCAGCTCCTCCACCGTCACCCGATGGCCCTCCACGTACGGCACCTCCTGCGTCTCCACGCTCAGCAGCACCACCTGCTGGTGCAGCACGTGGTAGTGCTTCACCGAGTGCAGCAGGGCGGGGGGCGTGCCGCTGCGGTTGCCGTACATGAACACCGCCGTCCCCGGCACGCGGTGCACCTCGCGCCGCCCCACGTCCTCCAGGAACAGGTCGATGGGCAGCGTCCCCTCCTGCAGCCGCGCGCCCAGGATCGCGCGGCCCTTCTTCCAGGTGGCCATCAGCGTGAACACCACCGCGCCGATCACCAGCGGGAACCAGCCGCCGTGCGGGATCTTGACGATGTTGGCGCCCCAGAACGCCAGGTCCACCGCCAGGAAGAAGCCGGTGAACAGCAGCGTGGCCGCCAGCGGCCACTTCCACCGCTCGCGCTCCACGGTGAAGAGGAGGAGCGTGGTCACCACCATGGTGGTGGTCACCGCCACGCCGTAGGCCGCGGCCACGTTGGTGGAACGCTGGAAGCCCAGCGTCAGCCCGATGCAGGCCAGCATCAGCACCCAGTTGACGCTGGGGATGTAGATCTGCCCGCGCTCGCGCCCGGAGGTGTGGCGGATCTCCACCCGCGGGATGTAGCCCAGCTGCACCGCCTGCATGGTGAGCGAGAACGCCCCCGTGATCAGCGCCTGCGAGGCGATCACCGCCGCCATCGTGCCCACCACCACCACGGGGTACATCGCCCACCCCGGCACCATCTGGAAGAACGGGTTCTCCACCGCCTCGGGGTGGCGGATCAGCAGCGCGCCCTGGCCGAAGTAGTTGAGGAGCAGCGCGGGGAGCACCACGAAGTACCACGCCGCGCGGATCGGCTTCTTCCCGAAGTGCCCCATGTCGGCGTACAGCGCCTCGCCGCCGGTCACCACCAGGAACACCGAGCCCAGCACCAGGAAGCCGCTGTAGCCGTTGCGGATGAAGAAGCGCGCGCCGTGCAGCGGGTTGACCGCCGCGAACACCCCGGGCGCGCGCACGATGTGGATCAGCCCCAGCGCCGCGATGGTGATGAACCAGAGCAGCGTGACGGGGCCGAAGAGCCGCCCCACCCGCGCGGTGCCGTTGGGCTGGATCAGGAACAGCCCCACCAGCACCGCGATGGTGATGGGCACGATGTAGGGCTTGAAGACGGGCGTGGCCACCTCCAGCCCCTCCACGGCGGAAAGGACCGAGATCACGGGGGTGATCATCCCGTCGCCGTAGAGGAGCGCGGTGCCGAAGAGCCCCAGCATGATCAGCACCCAGCGGGGGCTGCGCCGCGCGGTGGACACCGGCGTGACCAGCGAGGTGAGCGCCAGGATGCCGCCCTCGCCGCGGTTGTCGGCGCGCAGCACGAACAGCGCGTACTTCACCGAGATCACCAGCACCAGCGCCCACACGATCAGCGACAGCACGCCCAGCACGTTGGCCGGCGTGGGCTGGATCCCGTGGGAGTGGTGGAACGACTCGCGGACGGCGTAGAGCGGGCTGGTGCCGATGTCGCCATAGACGACGCCCAGCGCGGTGAGCGACAGCAGCGCCAGGTAGCGCCCGCGCGGCTCTCCGCCCGTATGTGGTTGTTCCGACACGTTCTCTATTTCTCCGGGCCGGTGATCCGCGGCGCCGCATCCGGCCCCTGCCGCCCCGATCGCTCGGTGCGAGCCGCCGCGACGCCACCCCGGCTCCACGTTTCAAGTGTTTCGCGTACCCCTGCCGGGCCGGCGGCCACCTTCGTGCCCGCCCCGCGTCGTACGTGGAGTATCGCATGAGGGATGCGACGACGCCTCGTTTCCGGCATCCCCGTCCCAATCTCTTTGTGGTTTGTTAATGCCGCGCCCGGGCCACACGGGAGGCCGCGGCCCCGCGCGCAAACGCGAGCGGGGGACGGCCCTGTCGCCATCCCCCGCTCGCGTGGGTGCACGCTTCACGCCCGGTGCGGATCAGCGGAACTTCCCGTCGGGCCAGCCGCGGTAGACCATGCAGCTCTTCTGCGCCCCCTCGTCGGCCGACACACGCATGCACCGTTCCTTGTCGGCCTCGTAGCGCTTGCGGGCCTCGGGGTTGCCGCCGGCGGCGTTGCAGGCGATCAGCGGGAAGGCCAGCAGGAGGATCGCCACCCAACGCTCGCGCGGCGTCAGCGCCCGGGTGAGCATCACGCGGATCGGGCGGCGCCGCGGCGAGCCTGCGCTTCCACTTCGGGCCATGGGACGGGTCTCGCGGCAGGGTGAATCGATGCACGGCACCGCTCGAAGCTAATGGGAGCCGCCTGGAGCCGACAGGCCGGGGCGCGCCGGCGACTCCGCCGGACCTCCGTTGCGCGGCGGACCTACGCGCCGTTGCCGGTCGCCGCCCGGCCTCGTGCCGTACGCGCGTGGCTCGGGCACGGGCGCCGGCCGGCATCAGTTTGTCCATGGGCTCCACGTAAGGTTTGCACCCCGTGCAAACACGCGAAAGCGTTCGTCTCGCGCTCGCGCCGGCCCTGGGGAAGCGCGGACTCCAGTGTTTTGCGCCCTCCCTTCCATTTCATCCAACCCGTTGCCACGCAGCCGCTTGGCTCCCAGCCCCCGGCGTCGCGCGGCCGTTCTCTGCTGTCGGTGCGCGCCGTTGGTGGACGTTTGATGATCGGCGCGATCGGGCCGGCCGGACGGAAAACCCCCTTCGCGGATGTGAACGGATCACGTAAACGTATGGGCTTCCATGGCTTGGGGCTTGCCCGACGCACCGCCGGCCAACACGGTCGACCTGCTGCTGGTGCGCGCGTTCGCCGGCGGCAAGGACATCATGTACTTCACCTTCGGCTCGAGTGACGCGACCGCCGCCACCATCGAACGGGCCGCCTTCGTGCCGGTGATGGCGCAGATCCCGTTCGCCAACGATGACCAGAACCCCGAGGGCTCGCGGGTCGCGCTGTGGACGTTCGTCAACGGCAAGGCGGGGAGCAGCCAGCCGGTGGAGCAGCGCCAGGGCCTCAACCACGTGATCATCGACGGCGGCAACCGGCACGACGCGTCGCTGACCAACCGCATCGCGCTCGACTCGCTGCGCAACGGCGGCGACGCCCGCAACGTGCTGGGCACCTTCCCCACCTTCGACGACCCGGCGCTGCGCCGTCTCTACGTGCCCATCTGGGACGTGTTCGTGACCATGTGGCGCCCCGAGCTGGTGGCGCAGGGGAAGAACTTCGCCCAGACCGACGGCAACGTCGTCCGCCAGCTGGCCGTGTCCGACCGCCTCACCAACCCCGGCGGGCGGATGCTGAACTCGGCCGGCTTCGTGGTGAACTGTCCGCCCTTCGCCTTCACCTACACGCGCCCCACCGGCCCCGTGGCGCCGCGCCCGCCCGGGCAGCCCTGACCCCTCGGGCGGAGGGGGAGCGACGTAGGGCGGCTGACGGGGATCGGCCGATCGACGAGGGGAACGCTCGCGGGTGCGGGCGTTCCCCTCGTCTCGTGGATTCTGGACCAGGGAGTCGTCGGTCGAGGCGACTGCTTTGACGCTCGATCCTTGATCAGCCCGCGAGCTCCGCGTAGAGCGCCAGGATCTCGCGCGCGGTGAAATCCGCGTCTTCCGCGAGCGCCTTCTCCTGCGCGAGGGCGGCCATGCGCAGGCGCGCGTCCTCGTCGCCCAGCAGGCGGGCGATCTCGCGGGCCAGGGCCGCGTGGTCGCCCACGGGCACGGCGGCGGCGGCGTGAGGCGCCCAGTGTGCCAGGTGGCCCACGGCGGTGCCGGCCGTGGGCACGCCCGCGACCGCGGCTTCCAGCATCACCAGCGGCCCCGCCTCGTGGCGCGAGGTGATCACCAGCAGGTGGGCATCGTCCACCCACCGCCGCAGCTCGCCGTGCGGGAGGAAGCCCGCGAAGCGCACGTGGCCGCCCAGCCCCAGCTCGGCGGCGCGCCGCTGCACGGCGCCCCCCAGCGTGTCGCCGCCGATCACGTCCAGCCGGAAGCGCACGCCCGCCGCGCGCAGACCGGCGGCCGTGCGCAGCAGCGTCTCCTGGTCCTTGACCCGGTTGATGCTGCCCACGTGCAGCAGGCGGGCGGGCCCCGCGCCGTCGCGCCGCCGCGGCGGGCGGGGCGGCCAGCGGTCCAGCGCCACGCCGAAGGGCACGCGCCGGGCGTTCATCCCCAGCGCGCGCGCCTGCTCCACCACGTAGCGGCTGGGCGCCACCACGCACGCCGCGCCGGCGGCCGCCACGCGCACCCACAGCCGGCCGCGGCGGCTGTTGCGCGCGCCGTAGCCGATGTCGGGGAGGCGCGTGAGGTCGCCGCCGGGGAGGTGGAGGAGCACGGGAACGCCCAGCACGCGCCCGGCCGCCGCCGCCACCACGCCGCAGTGCGCCGCCCAGAACGCGTGCAGCACGTCGAACCGCCCGCGCCGGTGCTCGGCCACCACCTGCGCCAGCATGCGTGCCCGGCGCGGGCGGCTCCCCGCGTTGTGCACCTGCGCGCCCAGCAGCGGCCAGCGCCCGGGCACCGGCTCCTGCGCGAGCGCGAACACGTGCACGCTTGCTTCCGCCGCCACCAACCGCTCGATCAGCCACAGGATGCAGGGGATCACGCGGTGCGTGCCGCTGCGGTCCACCCCGCCGGGCACCAGCAGCGCCACCTTCACGGCGCCCCCCGCGTGCCCGCTCGCCGCCCGTCCGCGACGATCGACGCGTACGCCTCCACCAGCCGTGCGCCCACCACCTCGAACGACAGCTCCGCGCGGAAGTGCGCCAGCGTGCGGGCGCGCAGCACGTCGCGGGGGCGGGCGGCGAGCGCCACCAGCGCGGCGGCGAAGGCGGCCGCGTCGCCCACCGGCGCCAGCGCGCCGACCGCGCCGCCGCCGGTGATCGCGCGGAACGGCGGGATGTCGCTGACCACGGGCGTGGCGCCGCAGGCCATCGCCTCGAGCACGGCATAGCCCGAGCCCTCGTGATGGCTCCCGAGCACGAAGAAGTCGGCGGCGCGGCACAAGCGCTCGACCTGGGCATGGGGGACGGCGCCCAGCAGGTGCACGCGCTCGGCCAGCGCGGGCTGGGCGGCCAGGCGCGCGCGCACGGCGCCCAGCAGCGGCGCCTCGTGGAAGCAGCACCAGAGCCGCGCGCCGGGGAGCCGCGGCAGGGCGAGGGCGAGGGCGTCCAGGATGGTGAGCGGGTCCTTGTTGTCGTTCAGGCGCCCCACCCACAGCAGCGCCGGGTCGCCGTGCATCCCCGTCTCGGCGCGCGCCGCGACCATGTCGCCCGCGGTGAAGCGCGTGGACGACTCGGGGATGGCGAAGACGGGAACGCCGGCGCGCAGCACGCCCGCGCGGAAGAACGGCTGGGCCTGCTCGCGCGCGGTGAACGCCACGCCGCCCACGCGCGCCAGCCCCCAGCGGTGCAGCCGGGCCAGGGTGCGCGGCGGCGCGCTCGCGTGGTCCTGCGCCAGCACGGGCGCGCCCACGCCGCACAGGGCCCGGGCGTGCAGCGGGAACTCCAGCCCGTTGAGGTGGATCACGTGGGGCCGCAGCGCCGCCGCCGCGCGCGCCAGCCGCCACGGCATCGCCCCCGTGAGCCGGCGCCGTCCGGGGAGCCGCGGCTCGGCCACGAAGCGGTACGCCACGCCGTCGCGCTCGCACTCCTCGTCCGCATGCGCCGCCTGCAGCACGGTGACCTGGGCGCCGGCGCCGCGCACGGCCGCCGCCACGTGGCCCAGCGTGGGCCACGCGTCCAGCAGCTCGGCGCCGATCCGGCCGCGCGGGTCGCGCACGCAGCTCACGTGCAGCACGCGCATCGCGCTCAGCGCTCCGTGGAGCGCGAGGGTGCCCGTCGTGTGGAACCGCGAGGATGAGGATGCAATGCCGATCTCGCGTGGGGGGGATGACCAAGGTCCACCATCGCTCGGCTCGCCCGTGGAGTGGTCGTAAGGAGAAGCCGCCGAGCCTGAATCGGACGTACCACGCAACACGCTGCGGCCTGCTAAAGGCGCGATTCCCCGGTTGCCGACGCGGTCCTCCTCTTCTCCCCGCAGGTGGAGCCGGGCGCATTCACAACAGCAAAGACGGGGTCACACGGAGGAACGGAGGAAACGGAAGACCACCTGCTTTTCCTCCGTTCCCTCCGTGCCTCTGTGTGACATGCAGTTCCGTGGCTCCGGGGACGCAGGGCCGCCCGTTGATCACACGGTACATCTACCCGACGGCACCGCGCCAGAACCTTCGCCGGATCGGCGCCGATCGCAATATCTGGCTTGAGCGTGCCGCGAAGGTCCTGCCTTCGCCATCCGGCGCGCTCGTTGCCCCTTCATCCATCCCCGAAACATCCCGGCCACGTTACGCGATCCATTTCGACCGGGCCGTAACCCCTGATCATTACGAGACTTTGCGTCGCCATGGCCGTGCCGGCCCGATGCGTCATTCTCCCTGCCGGGACCGATTCCCTGCGTGATTTCGCGACAGCGTGTAACGCCGTGGCACACACGCGTGCGGTCGCGGCGGGCGTCAGGGCTCCGCGCGCGCCGTCAGGGCGTCGCGCAGCAGCCGGATCGCCTGGGCCGGGTCGGCCGAGAGGGTGAGGCGCCACGCACCCCCGGCGGCGAGCGCCCCCACGGCGGCGGGCACCTGCTCGCGGAAGTGGTCGAAGCCCGGCTCCAGCTGCGCCGTCATCCGGTCCACCGCATCGCTGGCGGTGATGGGGTGCAGGGCGACGCGGTCGCCACGCTCCAGCAGGAAGAGCGCGGCGCGCTCGGCCACCGGCGGGGCGGCGTGCGGGAGGGGGACGGCCGCCTTCCAGCGCCCGGAGCGCAGCCGCGGGCCCTCCGCGCCCGCTGGGGCTTCGTCGGGAAAGACGTGGATGGGGCGGGGAAAGCCCCACACGTGCAGGCTCGGCCGCAGCTGCACGTAGACGGTGTCGTCCGACAGCACGGGCAGGCCCGCGCCCAGCGCGGCGAGCGCCAGCGTGCTCTTTCCCGAGCCGCTGCGCCCGGCCAGCACCGCCGCGGTGCCGCCGATCACCAACCCCGAGGCGTGCAGCGGCACGCGGCCGCCGCGGGTGAGGAGGAAGAGCAGCAGCGTGTCGAGCACGTCGGCCGCCAGCCGCCGCGGATCGGCCGCCAGCGCGGCCGGCACGGTGCACCACCCCTCGCCCCCAGCCGCGTCGGCCCCGCCGGCCACGCCGGCGCCGGCCACCGCCAGCCGCGCGCCGTCCACGCGCACGCCGACGGTGTCCTCATCCCCCGTCGTTCCGGTGGCAGCGGGCGCGAGGTGGAGGCGGATGCGGAGCGGCGGGGACGGGTCTTCCGCGGCGGCGGGCCAGGCGGCGTACGCGCCGAGGGCGGCGTGGAGAAGGACGGGGTCGTCGGCTTCGAACCGGACGGGGATCCCCATCAGGGCCAGGCTGCCGGTCACGCGCTGCATGCGGTCGGTGGAACGAGGGGGGACGAGTAGCGGCCGCGGCGGAAGGTATCTCGCGGACACACCCAGCGAAACGAGATCGGATGATCCTGCTCGCGCATTCGTACTACCTGGCCCACGACGCCAAGCAGCAGGCGCGGATGAAGCCCTATCCGCCGCTGGCCACGCTGCTGGCCGCCGCGCTGCTGCGCGAGCACGGGCACCCGGTGGCGCTCTTCGACGCGATGCTGGCGCCGGGGGTGGATGCGTTCGAGGCCATGCTCGAGCGCGAGCGGCCCGCCATCGTGGGGATCCTGGAAGACAACTTCAACTATCTCACCAAGATGTGCACGGTGCGCAACCGCGAGGCCACCGTGCGCATGATCGGCGCCGCCCGCGAGCGCGGCTGCCGCGTGGCCGTCAACGGCTCCGACGCCACCGACCGCCCCGCGCTGTACCTGGCCGCCGGCGCCGACGCGGTGATCCTGGGCGAGGGCGAGACCGGCTTCCTGGAGCTGGCCGAACTGTGGAGCGCCGACCCCGCCGCGCCGCTGGACCGGGTCCCCGGCCTGGCGCTGGCGGGCGAGCGCGGCGGCGTGCGGCGCACGGGCCCGCGCCACGCCGTGCGCGACCTGGACGCGCTCCCGTTCCCCGCGTGGGACCTGGTGGACGTGGAGGCGTACCGCGCCGCGTGGACCGGCGCGCACGGCCGCTTCTCGTGGAACATGGTCACCTCGCGCGGCTGCCCCTACGGCTGCAACTGGTGCGCGAAGCCGATCTTCGGCCGCCGCTACGACCAGCGCTCGCCGGCCGCCGTGGCCGAGGAGATGCGGCGGCTCAAGGCCGAGGTGGGCCCCGGCCACCTGTGGTTCGCCGACGACATCTTCGGCCTCACCCCCGAGTGGATCCGCCGGTTCGCCGACGAGGTGCGCGCACGCGACGCGCGCACGCCGTTCATGATGCAGAGCCGCGTAAACCTGATGCGCCCCGACGTGGCGCTCGCTCTGGCCCAGGCGGGCGCGGAAGAGGTGTGGCTGGGGGTGGAGTCGGGGTCGCAGAAGGTGCTCGACGCGATGGACAAGGGGAGCCGCGTGGACGCGGCGCGTACCGCCACCCGGGCCCTCCGCGCGCACGGGATCCGCGCCTGCTGGTTCATCCAGCTGGGCTACCCGGGAGAGACGTGGGACGACGTGCTGTCGACGCGCGACCTGATCCGCGACGAGCGGCCCGACGAGATCGGCGTTTCCGTGGCCTACCCCCTTCCGGGCACGGGCTTCTACGAGAAGGTGCGCGCGCAGCTGGGCGCCCGGCAGAACTGGGAGGACAGCGACGACCTGGCCGTGCTGTTCAGCGGCCGCTACGACACCGGGCTGTACCGCCGCGTGCGCGACGCCCTGCACCACGAGGTGACCACGGGGAGGGCCGACGACGCGCGCTGGGCCGCCCTGGGGCACGAGGCCGCGGCGCACCAGGCGTCCCAGCCCGCCGCGCTGGCGCTGGTGGAGGCCTGAGCGCCATGCCCGCCGCCACCCTCCCCCCGTCGGATCCGCCGGCGACTCCCTTGCCGCCGAACGTGCCGTCCGCCGATGCGCCGGCGATCAGGCTGCCCCCGGCCGCGCTGGCGTTCGACGGCGTGGCCGAGCGCTTCGACGAGCGCTTCGGCGCGTGGCTGAGCGTGGCCGCGCAGCGCCGCGCCGTCCGCGCCGCGCTCGCCGCCGCCTTCCCCGCCGGCGCGCGCGTGCTGGAGGTAGGCGGCGGCACGGGCGAGGACGCGCTGTGGCTGGCGCGCCGGGGCTACCGCGTGCTGCTGACCGACGCGTCGCCGGCGATGGTGCGCGTGGCGGGCGCCAAGCTCGCCGGGGAGCCGCACGCCCGCGCGGAGGTCGCGCCCGCGGAGGAGCTCGGGGATCTGGCCGGACGGTTGCGGGCAGAACGGGTGGAGCCGTTCGACGGGGCGTTCTCCAACTTCGCGGGGCTGAACTGCGTGGCCGACCTGTCGCCCGTGGCGCGCGGGCTCGCTTGCCTCGTGCGGCCGGGCGGCGCGGCGCTGCTGGTGCTGTTCGGCCCCTGCCCGCCGGGCGAGGTGGTGGTGGAGACGCTGCGCGGCCGCTTCCGCTCCGCCTTCCGCCGCCTGGCGCGCGGCGAGGTACCGGCGCGGCTGGGCGGCCGCGACTTCGTGGTGCGCTACCACCGTCCGGCCGAGGTGGATCGGGCGATGGGGCCCTGGTTCCGCCCCGTGGCCCGCCGCGGCATCGGCGTCTTCGTCCCCCCCAGCGCCGCGGAGCCGTGGATCTCCCGCCATCCCGCGTTCGTCCGCCTGCTGGAGGCGATGGACCGCGCCGTGTCGCGCCCGCTGGCGCTGCTGGGCGACCATCTGCTCTTCCATTTCCAGCGGACCGATCATCCCGCGCCGGAGGTGGCGGAGTGACGCCGAGCACGATGTCGGATCGCGCGGTCCCCGAGAGCACGTCGGCCGAGAATACGTCAGTCGCGAGCACATCCGTCGAGCACTCGTCGGTCGCGAGCACGTCGGTCGAGAGCTCGACGTCCTCGAATAGGACGTCGTCGAATACGACGTCCGAAAGCACGTCGGCGGACAGCGCGGCGTCCGCGGCGGCGCGGTTCCGGGCGGAGTACGGGGCGCACCGGGCGGTGGAGGGGCGCGGCCACGCGGGCGCCGAGCTGCTGGCGCTGCCGTACCTGCGCACCGGCCCGCTCGCGAAGCAGTGGGCGGTGCGCGCGCGGACGTTCGACGCGTTCGTCGCGCACGTTCTCCGTCCCCTCGCGGCCGAACGGGGGCGGCCGCTGGCGGTGCTCGATCTGGGCGCGGGGAACGGCTGGCTCAGCCGCCGCGCCGCGCAGGACGGCCACGCCGCGCTGGCGATGGACGTGCGCGACGACCACGTGGACGGGCTGGGCGCGGCGCGTGGTTACCCGGCAGCCGGCGAGGACGCGCGCTTCTACCTGGCCGCCGCATCGTTCGACGCGCTGCCGCTGCGCGCGCGCAGCTTCGACGTGGCGGTGTTCAACGCGTCGCTCCACTACGCGACGGACCTGGCGGCGGTGATCGCCGAAGCGGCGCGCGTGGTGCGCGGCGGGGGGCGCATCGCCATCCTCGACTCGCCCTTCTACGCGACGGACGCGGCGGGCGAGGCGATGGTGGCCGAGAAGCGCGCGCAGGCCGCCCAGCGCTTCGGCGGCCGTGCCGGGGCGCTGCTGGCGCTGCCGTTCATCGAATACCTCACCCCGGCGCGGCTGGCGGAGGCATCGGCCGGGTTGGGGCTGGCGTGGCGCCGGCGCCGCGTGCGCTACCCCGCGTGGTACGAGGCCCGCCCGCTCCTGGCACGGATCCGCGGCCAGCGCATCCCCTCTCGCTTCGACCTCTGGTCAGCCGAAGTCCCATGATCCTGTTCGTCAACCCGCGCGCGACGCGGCCTAGGAACCGCCGTTTCCCCCTGAGCGTCATGGCGGTGGGCGCCGCGCTCCCCGAGGGGACCCAGTGGGAGATCGTGGACGGAAACCGCCCCGACGTGGACGTGCTGGGCGACGTCGTGGCGCACGTGGAGGCACGCGCCGGCGGGCGCGACCCGGTGCAGGCCGTGGCGATGACGGTGATGCCCGGGCCGCAGCTGGTGAGCGCGGTGCCGCTGGCCAGGGCGCTCAAGACGCGTTATCCGGACCTTCCGGTCGTGTGGGGCGGCAACTTCGGCAGCCTGTACCCGGGGCCCGTGGTGAGCTCGCCGTGGGTGGACTGGGTGGTGCGCGGGCAGGGCGAGCACACCTTCGCCGAGCTGCTGGAGGTGCTGGATGGCAGGCGCGACCCGAAGACGGTGGCCGGCCTCGGCTTCCCCAACGCCGACGGGACGCCGTGGATCGCGCCCGAGCGCCACTGGGTGGGCCCCGACGACCTTCCCGCGCCGCCCTACCACAAGATCCCCGTGAACGAGTACCTGCACCCCACCTCGCTGGGGCGGCGCTCGGGGGTGTACCAGTCGTCCATCGGTTGCCCGTACGGGTGCAGCTTCTGCGGCGTGATCTCGGTGTACGGCAGCCGCGAGAAGCAGCAGTCGCCCGAGCGCACCGCGGGGCACCTGGCGTTCCTGGCGAAGACCCACGGGATGGACTCGGTGCACTTCTACGACAACAACTTCTTCGTGACCGAAGCGCACGCGCGCGAGCTGGCCGAGCGCCTTCTGCCGCTGCGGCTGCGCTGGTGGTGCGAGGCGCGCGTGGACGCGCTGATGCGCTTTTCGGACGACACCTGGCGGCTGCTGCGGCGCGCGGGGCTCACCATGATCTTCTGCGGCGCCGAGTCGGGGAGCGACGAGGTGCTGAAGAAGATGAACAAGAAGACCACCACAGAGCAGATCCTGGGGGTGGCGGCCAGGACGCGCGAGCACGGGATCATCCCCGAGTTCTCCTTCGTCTTCGGCGACCCCGACGACCCCGAGCGCGAGATCGACAACACCCTGGGCTTCATCCGCCGGCTGAAGGGGGTGAACCCGGCGATGGAGCTGATCAGCTACTTCTACACCCCCACCCCGCAGCGCCGCGGCACGTATGGGGACGTGGACGCGCTGGCGGGGACGCCCGAGACACTGGAGGAGTGGACCGAGCCCGAGTGGGTCGCGTGGATGACGCACGAGGACCCGCTGGTCCCCTGGCTCCCGCGCCGCCTGAAAACGCGCGTGGAGGACTTCGAGCTGGTGCTGAAGAGCCGCTTCCCCTCGGTGAACGACACCCGCACCCGCGGCTGGGGCAAGGCGCTGGGCCGCGTGCTCTCGGCCCGGCGCTGGGCCCGCGGCGACTTCGACGCGCCGAGCACGCTGCGGGCGGTGCGGCGCCTGGCGCAGGTGGCGCCCCACGACCGGCAGGCGTACGGGCATCTGCGGGAGGCGGGGGCGGCGGGGAGAGTTGCGATGCCGGTGCCTCGGGGCTGATAAGCGTGATGTCAGAAGTTTCGACTCCTCCCACCTAAGGTGTCAATCGAGGGGTAAGTTACATGACCTATACGCTTGCTATCCTTCTAACCATTCACGGTTATTATCATTTTCAAGTAGAGGAGGGATGGGCCGGAATTATTGATTTCCATTGTGCTACGCACCACACTCAGGAAGTCGACCTGATGAATCTGTGTTGACACTGATTCACTTAGAGACGTATTATACGAGCTTTGGGTATTTCGGACCTTCCCGCGCTCTCTCCCGACCCCGTAGAACATGAGTTTGGCAACAGTTGTGAACGATGACAGGGTAGCGCCGATCCGGGGTGCAGAACTGATCATCCGGAAATGCTTGGGTCTTATGCCCGGGCAGACCTTCCTGCTCATCCACGACGAAACCACGCCCGAGTTCCCGGATCTTTTCCGGCAGGCTGCGAACTTGGCCGACGCTTATTTCGAGCACGTCTTCGTCGCTGAGGATGCCCAGGCAGAAGTCGAAAGCGTGTTCACCCCGGCACTTATGGGTGGCATCCGCCGGGCTCAGGGCGTCTTGGTGGCCACTACGGGGGCAGAGCGGTGCAGCGCCTTCCGCATCAACCTCACCACCGACAAGCGGGGTGCCGGTTGCCGTGTGGCCACTATGCCCGGCGCGAATATCGACATCCTTCGCACGGCCATCGACATTGACTACGAAGAAGTGTTCGAGTCGTCGCTGCGGCTGACACTGCCTTTGCTCAAGGGCAACGACTGCCGCATCACCACGTATGGCAGCGATGGCGGCGAGTACCAACTCTACATGTCATTGGGCGGCGCACAGCGCACGCCTATTCAAAGCTTGGGCATTATTCCGGCCGACGCTTGGGGAAATGTCCCCGCGGGTGAGATCTTCATCGCTCCCTTAGAGAATTCTGCGGACGGCGAGTTCCTCGTAAACGGCGCGGTTGGGAACGAAAAGCTTACAGGGGGGCGCGAAGTCCTGCTCACCTTCGACCGCGGGCGGCTAGTGCGTCACCAGTATGTGGGCACCCAGCGCGAGGTAGCCGAACTCGTAGAGGCACAGAGCATCGCCGAAGAGCGCACCCACGGCGATTGCTGGCGCGTCATCGCCGAACTGGGCATCGGGCTAAACCGCATGATCCCAGGAATTACTGGCATTCCTCTGCTGGACGAGAAGAAGTACGGTACTGTGCATATCGCTGTAGGGCACAACATGGGATACGGCGGCCGCAACGATTGCCGCTCGATCCACTGCGACATTACCACGATTGGACCCACAGTGCAGATCGACGGGCAGCGAGTGATCGACTGTGGCCACCATGTGGTAGGCGACGAGTGGATAGATAGCTATCGTACCCACCTGGACCGGGGCATTCCTTTGCGCATTGTAGCTTTGGACGCCGGCTTCTTTGCGATTCGCAACGACCACTTTCTCGTCCGCCGGCTCACCGGCTCCGGACGCGAGACGCTGTACCCCATAGGCGACGCCGAGACCTCTGCGCTGGCAAGAAGGCTGGTCGACAGCGCGGAGGACGACATCCTGGACCTCGACGCTGCACCTGGGCAGCTGGGGCTTCCAATGGAGACGGTGGCGGCCGTGGCGGCCATGCTTACCTCTCACGGTGTGATTCGTTCATGAACACCCCCTCTCTCTCATCCCAGCAGCCCCTGCTCATCCAGATGCTACGCGCGCACCCGGACGTTAAGGTGCGTCCTCTGCCGACGCGCGACTTCTTCGCCCTGTACCACCTAGACTTCGGGCGCACCATCTATTTGGCGGACACGGATAGCGTGCTCTTCGTGCACGTCACGGAGTCCATCGGCACCGTTGACCAAGCTCTTGAACTGTTGGGATTTCTCAAAGAGTACGGGCCCGCCGACCAGTTGAAGGTCCTATCCGTCCCCTCGGTGGCCGCTGCCGTGCCGCTCGCGGAAATGGTGGGATACCACCCGAATGTGGCGCTTGTTGGCAGCGCTGAACTGGACCGCAACGTCGTGGCTCTTGGGTTTGAGCAGGCTGTAATGGCTACCTTACGCGCCCAAGTGGGATTAGAGCGCTTGCTGCTGTATCAATACCGAGGTGCTGTGACAGGCAACCGCTTCTTTGGCCGCGAGCACCAAGTACAGGCGTTACTGCGCCAGCCGCGTTCGTCGTATTTGGTGACTGGTGCCCGCATGAGCGGAAAGACGTCGCTGCTGCTGGAGGCCAAGCGCCAACTGCAGAATCAGTATGGTACGCTGCCCAAAAAAGACTGGGGGATTGCCTACTTGGACTGCCGAGAGGTGTCCACGGCCGCGGGACTTATGCACAAGATCCTGCAGCAGTTGGAGGAGCGTTCCAGCTTTGCGCGTATTGAGCGCTGGGAGTCGCCGGAGCGCTGGCCGCACTTCTTCAGCTATCTGCGAGGGCGGGCCAAGCGTTCGCCGCACCGGCGCCTTTACCTGTTCTTGGATGAGTTCGACAATGTTATCGACATCGAGAATCGGCAGGACGTAAAACTCACCTGGCACTTTCGTGCCCTGCATCAAAACAACTCGCAGGAACTCGGCTACATTCAGTTCGTACTGGCGGGGTCCAAGCATTTGGCCGCAGCCCAGCGCAACCTGTCTACGGGGCTGCACAACTTTGTTAATATTGAAGACTGCAAACTCGACAACTTCGATCTGGGCACGGTCAAAGCCATTTTGGAACGTCCCCTTCACGATATGGGGATGGAGGTGGAGGACCTGCAGGAGGTGGGGCAAGCCTTACTGAGTGAGACGGGTGGTCGCCCGGCGTCCGTGCAGTACGTGTGCAACCAGATGGCTCGCCGCCTGATCTCGCGAAACGAGACGGTGCTCACCGCCGCTCTGCTGCATGAGGTGGTGGCCTCGTACGCGTACTTGGAGTACTACGAGGCCACTCTTCGGGAGAACACGGACCTTGTGGACTGGTTCGTTCTTTCCGTGAGCGAGAGTGAGCGGGTCAAGGACAAGAAGGCAGGCTTTTCTCTTGACGACGTGCTCGCGGAGGTCCGTCGGCACGGAGTCAACACCACCGAGGCACAGGTATTCGAAAGCCTCGCAGACTTGGACAACGCCGGCTTTATCCGCCCTCGCGACGATCGCACGAGTCAGCACCAGCAGTACGTTATCGCTGCGCCGGTGATCACCAAGATTGTACGTCGTCGTACGATGAAGCGCATAGCCCATGAGTTGGCTACCACCGCTCGCGGCCAACGAGGAGGGGTAGCGTGAATCAACCCGAGGGCGGCCCTTTTATCGCCCATGAGCCTCTCGACCCCGAACTCCACGAGGGTATCATCACTCGCTTGGAGTTACGGGAGGAATTGCTTGAGCGCATCGGGGCCAACGAGTACTGTCTGCTTTTAGGGCCTCGCAACAGCGGACGCACTACCACATTGCATCTGGTGCGGCACGCCCTGCAGGACAGTGACCAGTTACCGGTGTATATGGACCCGCGGATGCTGGATCTCACAGATGAAGGCGGGTTCCTGCAGTCGCTGGCAGAACGTATTCGGGGCGAGGTGGAGAGCCGCGGCCACGGCGAGCGGCTGCGGCGGCCAATGGCTTTTGGCAGCGACCCCGTGAGCTCGTTTTCACAATTTCTCACGGACCTGACGCAGTCGGGTCTGCGGCCAGTCATCCTGTTCGACGCCATAGAGGACGTTCCGCCCAACTTGCTGATTGCACTGCTGAACATCGCACATGCGCTGTTCGTTACTCGTAAGGACGTGGACCGCCGTCACCAGAGCAATATGGTGTTCGTGTTCGCGGGATACATCTCCTTACGCTACCTAACTACCTACTCTAAGCCAGAACTCTCGCCGTTCAATATCTGCAGCGACGTCGTTATCCGGGACCTCACACAGTTCGAAGCCATGCGGTTTATGGAGGATTTGAACCGCAAATACTCGCTGCGCTTCCGCTTCGATGCATTGCAAGCGGTGGTGGACTACGCCGGAGGCGACTTAAACGCCCTGCAGCGTCTGAGCGCCGTTACTCTAGCGGTAGCGGACGGAAGCGAGATCACCCGCGAGATGGTGGATGAGGCGGTGGATTTACTTTTGGCCGACGTCGAACTAGGAGACGACGAGACGCTGCGGGACATGGCCTTGGAGATCGAGGACGATGCACCCACGTTTGATTTAGTGATCGGTATGCTGCGCGACGAGAGCCGCAGTTACGATCCCGATCGCTTTACCAACGCGCTTTTTCACGAGTTCAGCTTTACTTACCCGGAAATGACAGGCGCCCTTACTCTGGTGCGGCGCGATGGCGAGCCGGTGGAGTGGTCGTTCCGCAACAAGTTTACAAGGCAGTTTCTGGAGACCTATTTCACTCCCGCGCGCGTGGTGCGCGCGTATACCGCCTTGGGTAAGTTCGCGAGCGCCATAGAGCGGTGCGGGCCCCTGCTGGAGGAGATCCGCGAGGAGTTTGTACGCTCCAGCGGCGGCTTCGACGATCAGCACCTGAATGATGTCATCATTGCCATGACCAACCGCATCTACGCGGCGCGGTCGCACGAAGTGGCGTTCAAGCTGATCTCAAAGCTGCTGACTGAGGCGTTTGGTTGCGCCGACATTACTTACTATGACTACCGCTGGAATACGGAGTCGCTGCACGCTGTCCCTTTCCTGCAGCAGATCTTCGAGAACGACGGTACGGAGCTATCGGTACGGGGGGTGGCCGATCGAGAGCGGCTGGAGGTGCGCGCATACCGCAGCCGCATGTTCGCGGTGGCCCACCGTCCAGATAGGGGTGTGCGTGTGGCTATTCCCGTGGAGAACATGCCCGAGGAGAAGCTGGACGAGATTGGTGCGGCGGGGCACGTAGAGGGGGGTGAGGTCACGGCCGTCATCTCGCTCACCCCCCGGCTCATTAACGAGCGCGGGGTGCAACTCACGGTACTGCGCATCCACATCATCCAACGAGCTCTACGCTGGATGAACTTTGCCCTTAACCGGTTCGAACGCGACACTAAGGATAGTATCATTCAATCCGTATCGCACTTGGCGGGGCCTGAGCGGGCGACGGCGAATGTGTTCGTTGCGCACGAGTTCACAGACGAGCTGCTGGCCAACCTACGCGAGCAGTTAGGCCGGGTGAACTCTTCGTTTTCGTTCCTCTTCGCCAACACCCTGAACAACGTGGGGCTGCTGCATCTGGCCATCCACGGGGACATGCGACAAGCGCAATTGGGGCTTTACGAGATGTCGCGCCCCAACAACAACGTGTACTACGAACTGGGCTTTGGGATCGGCATTAACCTTCCAGGGGTGATGTTCATCCGCACGCTGGGCTCACGACGTGACGAACTGGTGCCGCCTCTGCTGTCGGGGATCTTGTACCTGGAGTACGGCAACTACACGGGGCTTATCGAGGGAGTAACGCGCCGGCTCGACGAGGTGCTGCGCAGGTATGTGTTGCGACGCAACGAGCCGTACCTGCACTTCATGCAGTGCGAGATTCCGCGGTCGTCGCGCCAAGGGCCACGCTACGCCCTGGTGCTCGAGCACGACTACTTCGGTGACTCCCCAGACTATCGGCATCACGTCGCGGCTGGACTGGCCATGCAAGGGCTGGCGCCTGTGTTTGTGCTGGATGAGGAGAACAATGCGCGACACTTGGTTAAGGGTCATGTCTGGGGCAAGCGGTTGCTGGACCTGTATGTGCTGATTAAGCACGCGGATCTGGTAGTGTGTCGCTGCGAGGAGGCAACGGATTCCGCGGAGGCGGCGCAGGTGTTCCTTGCTCTGGGCATTGCCCACGGGCTAGACCGCCCTTGCATGCTCACTCGGCTGGAGAAGGATGCCAACGGGTCGGAACTAGTGGTGCCTGCCGACCTGCGCGGGATTTCGCGGCTAAACTATCAACGCCTGACGGACTTGGAGCAGCAGATCGGCAGAACTCGCCTAAACGGCCCGCCGAGGCCGCCTTCAAAACGAGGAAAAAGAAGGACAATGTGACCAGTCGGCTGCCCCCGGATCTTCCTTCGTGACTTGGAGGAGGGAACACCTGATGAACCTTCTTTTGCACGTCGGTGTCGTTTCCGATGTAGGCGGGTCCCTCCTGCCGTTGGGGTTCCTTTAGGTTGCGCTACCCGCTTAGCACTTGGTGTACTCGCGTACGGCGCGTAAGCTCGAACCTTTGTCGCAGACCTAATAAACGGCAACGACGAGTCGCTCGCGCTGGCGAAGCCACGTCATGCGCGTCGCAACCGAGCGCTCGTATGATGTGCGCGCGACAATCCTGTTCTATGACTAAAATGGAACGCACCTCGTCCTCTCCCCTGCGCAGGATACCGTTGTGGGCGCCGGAGTATGAGAGCGAGACGGCTTTCTGGAAGACTATCGTTGCCGGGGTAACGCCGTGCTCGCTACGCTAGCCTGCGTCTGCTGGACGCGGCCTGCGTGGAGGTGAAGCGCACTCACCCGCTGAACCGGCCCGGACTCGGCATCCGGTCTTGCCGCGAACACGGAATAGGGCGCTGCCCCGGCGCCGGGCTTCGCGCGGCAGAGTAGGGAGCAGGCGAACCCGGGGTTCGCCTGCTCCCTTTTCGTACCGGCGCGGAACCCGTAACCTTCACGTCTCCCGCTTGCCCGGCCCGGGTACGCGTCGCTCTCCGTCTTTCCCTCGCGCAAGCGAGCACTCGCCAGGACACGCTCATGACACAATTGTTTTCGCGCCGCGCCGTCACCGCCGCCGTGCTCACGCTGGCTTGCGCCGCGTCGCTGCACGCGCAGGTGCCGGCGGGCGGCGGCGCCCGCCCGGTCTTCGTGAACGGGATGGCGCAGGTCGTGCCGGCGTTCGCCGATTCGTCGCAGTGGATCCGCCAGAACCTGTGGGTGGAGACCGACTTCGACTCCGACCACGACGGGCGCAACGATCGCGTGCACGTGGCGGTGACGCGGCCTCGCCAGACCGAGACCGAGGGGCTGAAGGTGCCGGTGGTGTACGGGTCGAGCCCGTACTACGCCGGCGTCGCGCGCGCGGTCGCGTTCTGGGACGTGCGCCAGGAGCTGGGCGAGGCCTCGCCGCCGCGCGCCCCGATGCTCAACCCCCCGTACGATTCCACCCGCACGCGCATCTCGGACCAGCTCGTGAGCACGTGGGTGCCACGCGGGTTCGCCGTGGTGCATTCGGAGGCGCCGGGCACCGGGCGCTCGCAGGGGTGCGCCACGGTGGGCGACACCCCCGAGCGCACCGCCATGAGGTTCGTCATCGACTGGCTGAACGGACGCGCGCGGGGGTATGCGACCGCGACCGGTGCCCAGCCGGTGTCGGCGACTTCGTGGTCCACGGGCAAGGTGGGGATGATCGGCACCTCGTACGAGGGCACGCTGCCACTCGCCGCGGCTACGACGGGGGTGGCGGGGCTCGAGGTCGTCATCCCGGTCTCCCCGAACACCTCCTACTACCACTACTACCGCGCCAACGGGCTGGTGCGTTCGCCGGGCGGGTATCTGGGCGAAGACGTGGACGTGCTCTACGACGTGGTGGCCAGCGGCCATCCCGCCACGCGCGCGGTGTGCGACCGCCTCTGGAAGGGCGGCGTCTTCGCCGCGGGGCAGGACCGCGTGACCGGCGACTACGACGACTTCTGGGCCGCGCGCGACCTGCTGCCGTACGTGGGGAACATCCGGGCGGCGGTGCTGCTCGCGCACGGGCTCAACGACTTCAACGTGATGCCGTCGCACAGCGTGCGGATCTACGAGGCGATGAGGGCGCGGGGCCTGCCCGTTTCGCTCTACCTCCACCAGGGCGGCCACGGCGGCGATCCGCCCGCCGAGATGGTGAACCGCTGGTTCACGCACTACCTCTACGGGGTGGACAACGGCGTCCGCCGCGACCCGCCGGTGTGGATCGTGTCGAGCACCGCCGCCGACTCGGCCGCCGCCAGGGCGCGTGCGTCGGGCCAGCGTGGCGTGATGCCGGCGCCGGTTCCGTTCGCGTCGTTCCCGGCGCCGGGGTCGGCGCCCGTGCGGCTTCATCCCACGGCCGGGGGCAACGGCGTCGCCCGGCTGGCGCTCGCTCCCGCGCGCGGGGTCGACTCCATCACCGACGCCGCCGCCCTCAGCGGCAGCGCCAACGCCGCCGCGCCGAACTCGTCGCACCGCCTGCTCTTCGCGACGGCGCCGCTCACCGATTCGCTGCGCATCTCCGGCACGGCGCGCGTCACCGTGCGCGTGGCCGCCGACCGCCCCGCGGCGAACCTCAGCGTCTGGCTCGTGACCCTCCCCTACGACTCCACCCGGCGCGGCTCCGCCAGCCGCGTCGGCGTGGTGACGCGCGGGTGGGCCGACATCCAGAACCACGCTTCGCTCACCCGCGGCGGAAACTACGACTCGAAGCGGCACGGCGAGCCGCTCGTCCCCGGGCGGTACTACGACCTGACCTTCGACCTCGAGCCCGACGACCAGGTCATCCCGGCGGGAAGGCAGCTCGCCGTCATGATCATGTCGAGCGACCCCGAGTTCACCCTCTGGCCCAGGGCGGGAACGCGCCTCATGGTGGACCTCGCGGGGACGTCGTTCACGCTGCCGGTGGTGGGCGGCGGCGCCGCGCTGACGCGCGCGGGGGGCGTGCGGCCGAGTCGCTGATCGTGGCGAGGCGAACCGTCTCGGGGCGGGCGCCCCGGGCGGACGGCGCGTCCCCTACGACGGCCGCGTGTAGACGAGGCGGTAGACGAGCGGCGCGGGGAGGCGGGGGCTGGTCATGGTGGCGGCCATCGTCAGCGTGGTGCCGTCGGGGCTCACGGTGAAGACGTTCTGGCGCTGGCCGTCTTCCGAACGGAAGGTCTGCACCAGCGCCCCGTCTTCCCAGGTGGTGGTCACCACCATGCAGGCGCGCTTCATCTCGGGGCAGGGGCCGCCCAGCCGGCGGTGCCAGAACACCGGCTCCCCGCTCGCGGGGCTCGACACGGTAGGGTATCCCGGCATCTCCACTCTGACGTTCTCGCCGAAGGAGAAGGTCAGCCGCGTGTAGGGGATGTTCAGCGACCGCAGCCGCGGGCGGGCGACCTGGCGCACGATCAGGTTCATCCCCGCGATCGACCGGTTGATCTTCGCGTCGATGTCGTCGCTCTGCGCCGGGTCGAGCGTCCAGGCACCGCTGAGCCGCGGGCCCTCCTGGGCCAGGACCCTGGCACCCGGCAGCGTGAGCAGAGCGGCGATCGCCAGCAGCGGAGCGAGTTTGCGGAACATGGCGCGTTGGTTCAGGGAATGGGAAAAGGCCGGAAGCGGCGACACGCAGCGTCTCCCGGCACCACGTTCAGTACGCGTCCGCGGCCGGGAAGGGTCCATCGCACCCTTGCTCTGCAAACACCGCGCTCGCAGAAACAGATGAGTCTGGAGATCGGCCGGTCGGATCTCCAGGGGCGGGGTGGGGACACCGGCGTTCCGGCGGTGCGCCGCGGCACCGCCAGCCAATGACGCGCATCGACCGAGAAAACACATGACCGTGCTGGCCGCGCGCGAGGGATACCGCCTGTGGGCGCCGGACTACGAGCGCGAGACGGCGGTGAGCTTCCTGGAAGACACCATCGTGGCCGCGATGACGCCGCCGCTGGCCGGGCGCCGCCTGCTGGACGCGGGGTGCGGCACCGGGCGGCGGCTCCGTCTGGGCCGCGGCGACGCGGCGCTCGCGATCGGCGTCGATCTCACGCCCGAGATGCTGGCGGCGGGGGGCGAGCCCGGCGTGGCCGCGGCCGACCTGCGCGCGCTGCCGTTCCCGGCCGCATCCTTTGACGTCGTCTGGTGCCGGCTGGTAATCGGCCATCTGGCGAATGCCGGGGCGGCCTATGCCGAGCTGGGGCGCGTCTGCCGGCCGGGGGGCACCGTGCTGGTGACCGACTTCCACGCCGACGCCGTGGCCGCGGGCCACCGCCGCACCTTCCGCGACGCGGCCGGCGCGGTGCGCGAGGTGGAGCACCACGTCCATTCCTCGGATGAGCAGATCGCGATGGCCGCCGCGGCAGGTCTGCGTCTAACCGAACAGCGCGACGGCAGGGTGGGGGAGGAGATGCGGGCGTTCTACGAGCGGGCGGGTCGGCTCGCGGCCTACGACGAGCAGCTGGGGCTGCGCGTGGTGCTGGCGCTCGCCTTCCTTCGGGAGGGCTGAGCGTGCGGCTGCGGATCGACGCCGCGAACGGCTCCGTCGGCGTGGCGGATGGGGTGATCGTGGCGGGGGAGGGCGAGTTCGACGCCATCCTCCGCATCCCCGACGGCGAGGTGCGGCCGGGGCTGATCAACGCGCACGACCACCTCCACCGCAACCACTACGGGCGCCTGGGCGATCCGCCGTATGCCAGCGCCTACGAGTGGGGGCGCGACCTGCACGCCCGCCACGCGCGCGAGGTGGCGCGGGGGCGGGCGCTGCCGCGGCGCGAGGCGCTGCTGCGGGGCGCGTGGAAGAACCTCTTCGCCGGCGTCACCACCGTCGTCCACCACGACCGGTGGGAGGACGACTTCTGCGCCGGCTTCCCCTTGCGCGTGCACCCCATCCGCACCGCGCATTCGCTGGGGTTCGAGCCCGACTGGGCGTTCGCCGTCGCGGGCCATGGGCCCTTCGCCATCCACCTGGCCGAAGGCGTCGACGCCCAGTCGGCCGGCGAGGTGCGCGAGCTGGAGCGGCGCGGGCTGCTGGACCGCGACCTCCTCGCCGTGCACGTCGTGGGCGCCGACGCCGACGGCATCGGCCGGCTGAGGGCGGCGGGCGCGGCGGTGGTGTGGTGCCCGTCGTCCAACCTTTTCCTCTTCGGCCGCACCGCGCCGCGCGAGCTGCTGGCGCCCGGGACGGACGTGCTGCTGGGGAGCGATTCGCTGCTCACCGGCGACGGGACGCTGCTGGACGAGATCGGGGCCGCCCGCCGCGTGGGCCATCTCTCCGACGGGCGGCTGCTGGACGCGGTGGGCGCCGTGGCCGCGCGGCGGCTTGCCCTCCCCCCGCCCTCGCTGGAGGTGGGAGCCCCCGCCGACCTGGCCGTGTTCCGCAAGCCCGTGCTGAGCGCGGCGGCGGAAGACGTGGCAGCCGTGATCGTGGGCGGCGCCCCGCGCGTGCTGGACCCGGCGCTGGCCGGCGCGCTGGGAGCGTGGGGAGATGCGGGCACGTCGATGGAACTCGGTGGCGTCGTCCGCTGGACCCGCGGCGCGGATCCGGGTTGAGACGCTGGACGGATCCCGGTGTGTGCGGCTCGACCCATGGTTGCACGTCGGTGCGGATCCGGCGCTGGCCCGGCGGAGGCCCGGGGCGGCGCATCCCGTTCGGCGCCAAGTCGTTGCGCGACGGGCGAGGTTGCGCTACGCTTCGTATCCTCCCGTAGCTGAACCGCTCTTCCTCACACACATCTCTTCGCGCCTGACGGCTGGAGGCACCCATGGCCCAATTCTGGACGCGGACGCGGCGCTACCTCGCGGCGGTGTGGATCGGCACGGCCGCGGTCGAGGCCGTGGTGCTGGAGATGGCCAGGCGCACCAACAACTCGTGGATCCTGCTGCTGGGGCTGGCGCTGCTGGTGTTGCCGCTGGCGGCCACCGAGATGACCATGCGCTGGCTGGGCCGCGCGCCGCGCAAGCGGTGGAAGCGCCACGACGTGGAGGCCGGGCTCCCGATCACGCCCCAGGTGGCGTATCCCCCCGAGCCTGCGCCCGACACGCCCCGGCCGGCGGTGTGACCGGCCGGCAGCGGAGCCGCGCTTCCGCCACGACGTCGAACGGCCCCGCATCGAAGCCCGGTGCGGGGCCGTTCGTCTTCGCCCGCCGCGGAGCCGCTGGCGGGCGGGCCCGCGCCGGCCTGCGCCGCCAGCCGGGGGCGGGTGGCAAGCATGCCGCGTGGCGCTTGGAATCGCGCGTGGCGGCCGCGCTCCTCCGGCCGGCGGCCACTTTCCCCGGCACCCCGGATTCCAGCACAGCGATGGACGATCCGCGGCCCGACCCGCGCGGCGGCATGAGCCCGCACCGCCTGAACGCGCTCGCCGACGCGGTGTTCGCCGTCGCGATGACGCTGCTGGCGCTGGAGCTCACGCAGCGCCTTCCCGAGTTCCTGCCCGTGCGCACGCACGTTCGCGCCCTGCTGCTCCAGCACTTCTCCTACGCGCTGGGGTTCCTGATCCTGGGGCTGTTCTGGTCGACCCACCAGGCGCAGCCGCACTACACCGCGCGCACCGACCGCGTGCACACCCGGCTCAAGATCTTCTTCCTCTTCTCATCGCGCCGATCCCGTCTCATACCTCGCCCGGTTCTCCTCACCCCGGATTCGCTTCCTCTCGCGCCTCGCCGCTGGCGTCAGATGTGCGAGGACGTGTACGTTCCCTTGGCGGAGGCGGAGCGGGACCCAACGGGCGCGGTGAGGGGTATGCCCGCGGACCCCGAACGGCAGGAACGAGCCGGCCGGACGGGTGAACGAACGCCCGTCCGCACGGACGGAATCACGCCCTTCAGCGGCGTACTGGAACGACCCGATGCCAGAACGGAAGACGGCCCCCGGCGGCACCCGCGCGACCCGCGGCCGCAAGGTGAAGCGCGCGGCCCTGGCGGCGCTGGTGCTGCCCGTGGTGGTGGGAGGCTTCATGCTGCAGAGCGCCATCTCGGAGAACGGGCGCCTGTTCGAGGAGGTGCTCACCCGCGTGGCCGCCTACGGCGTGGAGGGCGTGCCGCAGGACAGCCTGTACGGGCTGGCCGCGCGCGGCCTGCTGCGCCGCATCGGCGACCCCTATGCCGACCTGTACTCGCCCGAGGAGCTGGCGCAGTTCCAGCGCGAGAACCTGCGCAACGGCTACGGCGGGATGGGGATGCTGGTGGAAACCGTGCGCGACACCGCCACGGTGATGCGCGTGTACGCCAACACCCCCGCCGCGGGCGCCGGAGTACGGATCGGCGACCGCATCGTGGAGGTGGACGGGCAGAAGGTGACCGGCCTGCCGCTCGACCGCGTGACGGCCAAGCTGCTGGGGCCGCAGGGCACCACGGTGCGCGCCACGCTGGTGCGCCACGGCCAGGCCGAGCCGCTGCGCATCGAGGCGCGGCGCGCGGTGGTGCACGTGCCGGTGGTGCCCTACGCGCTGATGCTGGAGAACGGCGTGGGCTACGTGCCGCTCGACCGCTTCAGCGAAAGCTCGGCGCAGGAGCTGGCCGCCGCCATGGCCGACCTGCGCGGCCGCGGCGCGAAGAGCTTCGTGATCGACCTGCGCGGCAACGGCGGCGGCAGCCTCGAGCAGTCGATCCGCATCTCCAACCTGTTCCTGGACAAGGGCGAGGAGATCCTGCGCGTGGTGTACCGCAACGCGCCGCAGGAGATCTACCGCGCGCAGGAGCAGCCGCTGCTGCAGGGCGAGCCGGTGGTGGTGATGACCGACGCGGGCACCGCCTCGGCGTCGGAGATCGTGGCCGGCGCGCTGCAGGACCACGACCGCGCGGTGGTGGTGGGCACCACCTCGTTCGGCAAGGGGCTGGTGCAGGACCTGTTTCCGCTGGAGGGCGGCTGGGCGATGAAGCTGACCACGGGGAAGTGGTACACGCCCAGCGGCCGCTCCATCCAGCGCCCGCGCAAGGTGCTGGCCGACGGCAGCTTCGCGCCCGAGGACACGCTGCCGCCCAGCGACAGCGCCCTGGCCGCGCGCCCCGTGTTCCACTCCGACGCCGGCCGCTCGGTGTACGGCGGCGGCGGCATCACCCCCGACGTGGTGGTGCGCGAGGACTCGCTCACCGCCACCGAGCGCGCCCTGCTGCGCGCGCTCAGCACGCGCGCCACGGCCAGCAACCAGGTGCTCAGCGAGTACTCGCTGGAGCTGAGCCGCGGGGTGCGCCCCGGCTTCGGCGCCGACCCGGCGTGGCGCGAGGAGCTGTACCGGCGCCTGGAGCACGACGGCGTGCGGGTGGACCGCGCGCAGTACCAGGCCGGCGCGCCGCTGATCGACCGCATGCTGCAGGGGCGCGTGGCGTCGCTGGCCTTTGGCGACTCGGCGTCGTTCAAGCTGGGCGTGCCGCGCGACACCCAGCTGCAGAGCGCGCTGGGGATCGTGCGCGGCGCGCGCACCCAGGCCGAGGCGCTGGCCCGCGCCGGCGCCGCCGCCCGCGCGCAGCCCGCCCGCACCGCCGCGGCGCCCGCTCCGGCGCGCGGTTGAGCGCGCGCCACCCCGTCGCGACCGCAGGACGGCGCGCCGCTTCGAGCCTTTCGAAGCGGCGCGCTCCGATCGTTCCAGCCTTTCCCCCGCGGGGCGGCCCTTCGCCGCTGCCGTGATCCATTCCCAGAGACCGGGCCCAAGACCGAACGTGAACAGCTATCTACGCACCGGTGCGGCCGCGGCCGCGCTGGCCCTGGCGGCCATGCCCGCCGCGGCGCAGCGTGGCGGCGAGCAGCCGCTGAAGCACACCCCGCAGCCCACCGCGGCCGCGATCACCGCCGCCGACGCGATGACGCGCCTGTACATCCTGGCCGACGACTCGATGATGGGCCGCGAGTCGGGGACGGCGGGGAACGTGAAGGGCACCGACTACATCGCCCGCGAGGCGCGGCGCATGGGGCTGGAGCCCGCCGGCGAGAACGGCACCTTCTTCCAGACCATCCCCCTGCGCCGCAAGGGCGTGGACCCGGCCTCCACCCTGTCGGCGGGCGGCACGGCGCTGGTGATGGGGCAGGACTACGGGATGCTCCCCACCGTTCCCGGCGCGTTCAGCTTCGGCGAGCGGCTGCAGGCCAGCGGCACGCAGGTGGTGTACGGCGGGCAGCTGGGCACCCCCGGCGTGATCGACCCCGCGCAGACGGCCGGGAAGCTGGTGGTGTTCGACGCGCCTCCGGGGCCCAACGGCACCAAGAGCTGGCGCTTCTGGACGGCCGGCCCGGCGTTCGACCGCTACGCGCAGGCCGCGGGCGTGGCGATCGTGGCGCTCGACCTGGCGCCCGCGGGGATCCGCGAGTTCCTCACGCAGCCGCAGGAGTCGCTGGTGGACCCGGCCGAGGCGCACGCCGCCCCCACCGGGCCCGCGGGGCTGCTGGTGAGCAACGCCGCGGCCGAGCGGCTGCTGGGCCGCGCGATGGCCGGGATGGCGGTGGGCGCCACCGGCTCCACCGTGACCGGGACGGTGTCGTTCAAGGACGAGCCGTCGCCCTTCCCGGCGCGCAACGTGGTGGCCATCCTGCGCGGCACCGACCCGGCGCTGCGCGGGCAGTTCGTGGCCGTCGGAGCCCACAACGACCACGTGGGCACCTCGCCGCAGCCGCTCGACCACGACTCGGTGCGCGCCTTCAACGCGGCGCTGCGCCGCGAGGGGCTGGAGGGCGCGGCCGAGACCGCCACGCCGCAGCAGGCCGAACAGGTGCGCGCCGCGACCGCCGCGCTGCACGCCGCGCACGGCGGCACCCGCCGCGACACGGTGTTCAACGGCGCCGACGACGACGGCAGCGGCACCACCGGCGTGCTGGAGATCGCCGAGTACCTGGCGGCGCACCGCACCAAGCGCTCCATCCTGTTCGTGTGGCACACGGGCGAGGAGAAGGGGCTGCTGGGCTCGAGCTGGTTCACCGAGCACCCCACCACGGGGATCAGCCGCGACTCGATCGTGGCGCAGCTCAACATGGACATGATCGGCCGCGGCGCCGCCGAGGACGAGACGGGCAAGGACAAGGCGGGCACCGCGCTGCACGGCGGGCCCAACTACCTGCAGCTGGTGGGCTCGCGCCGGCTGTCCACGCAGCTGGGCGACCTGGTGGAGGAGGTGAACCGCACCGGCCGCCACGGCTTCACCTTCGACTACGCGCTGGACGCCAACGGGCACCCGGGCAACATCTACTGCCGCAGCGACCACTACAACTACGCACGCTGGGGGATCCCCATCACCTTCTTCACCACGGGGCTCCACCGCGACTACCACCAGGTGACCGACGAGCCGCAGTACATCGACTACACCAAGCTCGCGCACGTCTCCAGCCTGGTGGCCGACATCGCCACCGCCGTGGCCAATCGCCCGGCGAAGCTGGTGGTGGACCAGCCGAAGCCCGATCCGCACGGGCAGTGCAGCCAGTGACGGCAGGGGACAGGGGATAGGGGATAGGGGATAGGGGACAGGGGACAGGGGACAGCCTGCACGTCGTTCCTCCCCACCCCGATGGATCGCCCCGGCCGCCGGTGTTTCCGGCGGCCGGGGCGTTCATATCATGGGCTGGCTGTTGACTGCTTACTCCGCCGACTCTGTCTCTGTGTGAGATCCAAAACCTTCGTCCAGGACGATGCTTTGCGGTACGATATGAAGCTCCACCGCGACGTCGCCTAACCACCTCCACACGCGATTGGATCGATGAAGCTCCACGTCGTCAGCGACCTGCACGCGGGGTTCGCGCCCTTCGACCGGCCCGACACCGGAGCCGACGTGCTGGTGCTGGCGGGCGACGTGGACACGGGCGTGCGCGGGATGGAGATGGCGGCCCGGTGGGCGCGCGGGCGCCCGGTGGTTTACGTGGCGGGGAACCACGAGTTCTACGGCGAGAGCATCCCCCGGCACCTGCAGAAGCTGGCTGGCGCGGCGAAGGGAACGGAGGTGCGCTTCCTGGAAAACCAGGCGGCCGAGATCGGCGGCGTGCGCTTCCTGGGCTGCACCCTGTGGACCGACTTCGACCTGTTCGGCCGCCGCATGGTGGACGCGGTGGCGGCGCAGGCGGCGATGAACGACTTCCGCTCGATTCGCGTGGACCCGCAGCACCGCCGCTTCCACCCCGCCGACGCCATGGCGATGCACGCGGCCAGCCTGCGCTGGCTGGTGGACCGGCTGGCCGAGCCGTTCGACGGGCCCACGGTGGTGGTCACGCACGCCGCCCCCAGCCTGCGCTCGGTGAAGCCGGCGTACCGCCGCGACCCGGTGACCGCCGCCTACGCCAGCAACCTCGACGCGCTGCTGGACGGCCGCGCCGCGCTGTGGATCCACGGCCACACGCACTTCTGCTGCGACTATACCGCGGGCGGTACGCGCGTGATCGCCAACCAGCGCGGCTACCCGCACGAAGACACCGGCGGCTTCGACCCGGCGTTCACGGTGGAGGTGCCGGGGAGCTGATCCCCGCTTTCGGCAACCAACTGTGCACCTCGATTCCGTGAATGTCATCTTGAACGAGCCGCTGCACTGCACTCTCATCCCCACCTGATCCCGGCGGCGACTGAGGATCTATATTCGACGATCGAGCGAAAAGCCGCCGTTCGCACCCCATTCGCCCCTGTAGTCCGCGAGCAGTCGCGAGGGCGGGCTTCCCGAGTCCAGCCGCCGCCGTGACCGCCGGAGGTGGGCGGCGCGGCTGATGAAGTCATCGTACCGACTGCAGAGCCCGCGAGAGACCATCCCGGCGGGCGTTTCTGTATATACGCAACGGGCACGCATCTCGTGCATGCAAGTCATGGCTTGGGAATGTTAAGCGTTGCCATCCTCGTAAACACCCGCTCTCTCATGTCGCGTAGATTAAGCCATCAACGGAGCGAGCCTGGTAAAGCGGAGATCCTCGCTTTGCTTGTCGAATGGGTCAACCGCGTAGGGAACAATGGAAGGCTGTGGCGAGCAAGACACAGGCGCTGAGGAGCGTGTGTCCCAAATGCGGGTGCTTCGGAGAGCCGGTGTAGCAGTGAAAGTGGAGTAAGTCGTTGTGCCGCAAGGCACACCTAATCGGACGGATATGGGTCCACGTTTTGCGAAACGTGGGGCTCGGCCGCTCGTTCACGGGCCGGTCTTCCGCGCCCGGTTCGGCCCCATGCTCCGAAACCCGCACGGTCTCTTCTTCACCTTTCTCCGGCGGTTCCCGCGCAGTCCCGGCGGACGCAGTGCCCGCAGCTCACCCAGCTCTCCGGCCGGCTCCCTCGCCGTGCCGGACGCCTCGCGTCGCCGGAACGCGCGCGGGGCGGAACCCATCCCCCTCACGGGAGGAACACGACGATGCCGTCCGTGCTCACCTATCCAGGCGTCTACATCGAAGAAATCCCCAGCGGGGTGCGGACCATCGCGGGGGTCGGGACGTCGATCACCGCGTTCGTGGGCTACACGCCGCGGGGCCCGCTCGACCGCGCGGTGCGCGTGCTCAACTACGGCGACTACGAGCGCGCCTTCGGCGGCCTGCACCGCGACAGCGACATCAGCTACGCGCTGCAGCAGTTCTTCCAGAACGGCGGCTCCGACGCCTACGTGGTGCGCGTGGCGGCGGGCGCCGCGGCCGCGGCGGTGAACCTGGGGCTGGTGGGCGGCGGGGCGGCGCTCACCGTGACCGCGGCCGACGCGGGCGCGTGGGGGAACAACCTGCGGGTGGACGTGGACTACGCCACCAGCAACCCCGACAGCACCTTCAACCTGTCGGTGGCGCGCGTGGACCCCGCCACGCTGGCCGTGGTGGAGCGAGAAAGCTACCTCAACCTGAGCATGAGCCCGCGCTCGGCCAACTACGCCCCGGCGGTGATCGGCGCGGCGTCGCGGCTGGTGCGCGTGGAGCCGGCGGCGGGGCTCGCCTTCGACGCGGCCGACCGCGGGTGGAGCCTGAGCGGCGACGCGACGGCCGCCGCGCTCACGCCCACCCAGACCACCGTCACGGGCACGGTGGACGGCGACACGCCCTTCCAGCTCATCCTCAATCCCACCAACGTCACCTCTGCGGCCACGCTGCGCACCGAGCTGCTCAACGCGATTACCGCGGCCGGCCTGGCCGACCGGCTCGACGTGGAGCGCGCCAACTTCAACGGCGCGAAGAACGCCAGCACCGGCAAGTTCGTGCGCCTGGTGTCCAAGTCGGCCACGGTGGCGCCCGAGAACTCGTCGGTGGCGGTGTCGACGGCGGCGGCCAACGACGCCTCGGTGGCGCTGGGCTTCGGCGCGGCGGCGGGCGGGCGCGAGAAGGAGGGCGGCAGCTTCCGCCGGCCGGCCCCCACCGGCGCCAGCGGCACCGACCTGGGCAACGCCTCGGGGCCGGTGGGCGGCGACATCACTGTGACGCTCACCGAGCACGGGGGGAGCGGGCCCACGGTGCTCGTGAACGCGGCCCCCCTCACCATCCCCTCCACGGCCGCGGGCCCGGCGCTGGCCGACGCGGTGCAGACCGCGGTTCGCACTGTGGGGCACCCGCTGGCGCAGTCGGCCGTGGTGCGCTTCGAGGGCGGCGCGCTGCGCATCACCCTTCCCGAGGCCGCGCCCACCGTGAGCGTGGCCGTGGGCGGCACCAACGCCACCGCCCTGGGGTTCGGGACGGGCGCGATCGAGAACGTCGGGCGCTACGTGGTGGGCGTTGGCGCGGCGTTCGGCGGCCAGTCGGGCGCGGTGGCCGGCGCCGACGGCACGCTGCCCACGGCGGCCGAGTACATCGGCTCGCCCAACCTGAAGACGGGGATGCACGCGCTGCGCGACGTGGACCTGTTCAACATCCTCGCCATCCCCGGCACCTCGCGCCTGGGCGACAGCCAGGCGAGCTCGGTGATCCAGAGCGCCATCGCGCTGTGCGAGCAGGAGCGCGCCTTCTACGTGATCGACACGCCGCCGGCGGCCACGCTGGTGACGGTGGAGGCGTGGGTGGCCAACATCACCAAGAGCCGCAACGCCGCCGTCTACTTCCCCCGCATCCTGGCGGCCGACCCGCTCGACAACTTCCGGCTGCGCGAGATGCCGGCCTCGGGCGCGGTGGCGGGGGTGTTCGCGCGCACCGACAGCGAGCGCGGCGTGTGGAAGGCGCCCGCGGGGACCGAGGCGGTGCTGCGCGGCACGCAGGGCCTCGCCTACAACCTCACCGACGGCGAGAACGGGACGCTGAACCCGCTGGGCGTCAACTCGCTGCGCACCCTGCCGGTGTACGGCCGGGTGGTGTGGGGCGCCCGCACCCGCGCCGGCGCCGACGCCAACGCCGACGAGTACAAGTACGTGCCCGTGCGGCGCCTGGCGCTGTTCATCGAGGAGGCGCTGTTCCGGGGCACGCAGTGGGTGGTGTTCGAGCCCAACGACGAGCCGCTCTGGTCGCAGATCCGGCTGAACACCGGCGCGTTCATGAACAACCTGTTCCGGCAGGGCGCCTTCCAGGGGAAGACCCCCGCGCAGGCCTACTTCGTCAAGTGCGACGGCGAGACTACCACGCAGAACGACATCGACCTGGGGATCGTGAACATCCTGGTCGGGTTCGCGCCGCTCAAGCCGGCCGAGTTCGTGATCATCAAGCTGCAGCAGAAGGCCGGCCAGATCGCCGCCTGATCCCCTCTCTTTCTCCATCGACCCGACTTTAAGCGGAGACGACCGCGATGGCACAGTTCAGCGTGAACACCCAGCGCTTCGACCCCTACAAGAACTTCAAGTTCAGGGTGAAGTGGGACGGCCGCTACGTGGCCGGGGTGAGCAAGGTGGGCTCGCTCAAGCGCACCACCGAGGTGGTGAAGCACCGCGAGGGCGGCGACCCCTCCAGCAGCCGCAAGTCCCCCGGGCGCAGCGAGTACGACGCGATCAGCCTGGAGCGCGGGGTCACGCACGACCCCGAGTTCGAGCGGTGGGCGAACAAGGTGTGGAACTTCGGCTCGGGGCTGGGCGCCGAGGTGAGCCTGCGCGACTTCCGCAAGGACATCATCATCGAGCTGTACAACGAGGCCGGCCAGCTCGCGATCGCCTACAAGGTGTTTCGCTGCTGGGTGAGCGAGTGGCAGGCGCAGCCCGACCTGGACGCGAACGCCAACGCGGTGGCCATCCAGCACATCAAGCTGGAGAACGAGGGGTGGGAGCGCGACTACGACGTAGCCGAGCCCACCGAGCCGAGCTTCACCGAGCCGGCGTAGCCGTGCGGGCGCTCGCCCCCGCGGCGGTGCTGGAGGCGTGGGAGCGGGGTGCCGCGAGGCACCCCGTCGACCGCGCGCTGGTGCTGCTCGCGGCCGCGTTCCCCGGCGCCTCGCGCGCCGAGCTGGCCGCGCTGACGCTGGCCGAGCGCGACGCCGCGCTGCTGCGGCTGCGGCGCGCCACCGTGGGCGCCGAGCTGGCCGCGGTCACCGAGTGCGCGGCGTGCGGCGAGCGGCTGGAGTTCTCGCTCGACTCGGGCGCGCTCCTTTCCGCGGCCGAGCCCGACCCGGGGCCGTGGGAAGCGGCCGCGGGCGGGTGGCGCGTGGTGTTCCGCATGCCCGACAGCCGCGACCTTGCGGCCGCGGCAACGTGCGCGTCGGCCGGGGAGGCGCGGCGGGTGCTGGCGGAGCGCTGCGTGGTGGAGGCGGCGGGCCCCGGCGACGCCGACTCCGCCCACGCGCTGCCCGACGAGGTGATCGCCGCGATGGCCGGGCGCATGGCCGAGGTCGCGCCGCCCGAGGCCGACCTGTCGCTGGCCATGGAGTGCCCGGCGTGCGGCAACGCGTGGGAGGCGGTGCTGGACGTGGCGGCCTTCTTCTGGGCCGAGGTGCAGGCGCGGGCGCGGCGGCTGCTGCGCGAGATCGACGTGCTCGCGCGCGCCTACCACTGGAGCGAGGCCGAGATCCTGGCGCTGTCGCCCGCGCGGCGCGGCGCCTACATCGAGCTGGTGCAGGGATGAGCGACTTCTTTTCGCGGCTGGCCGAGCGCGTGCTGGGCACCGGGCCCGCCGTGCGCCCGCTGGTCGCCTCGCGCTTCCAGGACGAGTCGGGCGGCGACGGCTTCACCGAGGACACCGCCGAGCGCGAGATCTCCGCGCCCGCCGGGTCGGTGGGCTCCGCGGCTGCACGCACCTCCGCCGGTGCGTCGCTGGCGGTTGCGGGCGCTCCCGGCGCGTCCACGGAGCCAGCCGGCGGAACGGCTGCGAGTGGCGCGGCGTTCACCCCGCCCGCGCTCACCCCCGCCGCCGGCCCCGTGCTCCAGCGATACGCGTCGGGCGCCGCTTCGTCGCCGATCACCGCCCCCGTGCCGGGCGACGTTGCCGCGTCAGCCGGAACTGCAGGCCGGAGCGCGGGGATGAGCTCGTCGTCGGTCGACGGCGGTGCGGCGGGTGGTCCGGGCAACGACGTATCCTCGGATGCAATCGGCGGTTGGCCGTCTGGTTCAGCCTCGGATGATGATTCGCCTCTCGTAGAACTCACGGGCACTCGCGGGGCGACCACACGGGGTTCGGCTGACGGAGGCGAGGGCGGGTTCGGCGAGGTGCATGCGGAGATCGATGGTGCACCGGCTGCCGGATCGCAGCGCAGAGCATCCGAGTCGCCGGCCGCGTGGGCGAGCAGGCCGGCAGGCGGAGATGCGGCGGGCACCGCGGGTGCGGCGGGCTCCTCGGGCTCCGGCGCCAGCGGCCGGCGCGACAGCCTCCACCCGGTCGCGCGGACATCCGCGGAATCGGTGGACGCGGAATCCATCTCATCGCCCGGCAGCATTCGCGGCGGAGTCGCGCGCGGCCCAGCTGACGCTGGCGACGCCGGGTTCCGCGAGGTGCGGGCGGAGGTCGACGTGGCGCCGGATGCAGGGCCAAGGCGCGCGCCGTCCGCCTCGTCCGCCGCGCCGGCGGGGGCGCGGGAGGGCGGAGATCCGGCCGGCATCACGGGGGCCGCGAGCTCGTCTACGCAGCCGGACGCGTCCGGTCGACGGGAAAGCATCCACCCGGTCGTGCGAGCGGCGGGGGAGCTGGCGGCCGCGGATGCGTCTTCGCCCTGGGGCGAGAGCGTGCGGGAGGTCGAAGGCGACTCGGTTTCGTCGCGGCAGATTGCGCGCGGAGGCCTGCCTTCGAGCGAAGCGCGTGGATCCGCACGATCGCCATCCACCGAAGACGCGGGCGAAAGCAGCGCACGCGCCGACCATTCGGGCGCAACACTACGTTCGTCTCCCCACTCTGCCGACGACGGCGATGGGGAGTGGCTCGTTCCCGGCGGGCAAGGTCGCGCTCACCAGCCGGGGGACGTCGCGGCGCGGCCGGAGACCGGTTTTGACGTGATCGACGACGAGGTGGAGGACGGCGTGACGCGCTCGGCTCGGTCCATGACTGGCGAACGCGCGGAGTCGGAGCGCGCACGCCGGGAAAGCCGGGTGCAGACCACGACGTCCGCATCGCCCGTACACGTTGATGCCGGGAGCGGGCGCGGTTCGCGTTCGGTGCGAGAGGCGGCGGCGCCTGGAGCCGAGGCTGCGTCGATCACCAAAGCCGCGGCGGTCGCGGCGGATGCGGTGCGGATGGACGCGAGGGAGGCGGCGCGCGTCGTGGAGGTGTCGGCGAGGCGCGCATCGGCCGCGGCGCGCGACGAGGCTTTGGCCGATGCACAGGCGCGCGGACGGGCCGCGTCCGTGGATGACGCGGATAGCGGAGCGTCGAGGGGGGGCGAAGGGCAGGGGACGGCGATCGTGCCGCGGCAGAGGAGCGTGTCCGTGACGGCGTCGGTCGCGTCGACGCAGTCGTCGATGCAGCCGCAGTCGCAGCCGCAGACCCAGGCGCGTCCGGCGCTGCCGCGGGCGGAGGCGGAGCGGCCGGTGGTGCACGTGACCATCGGGCGCATCGAGGTGCGCGCCGTGACGCCGCCCGCCCCGGCGCCCGAGCCGCGGCCCGCGCCCGGGTGGACGCCGCCCGTGCTCAGCCTGGACGAGTACCTGAAGCGCGGGGGGAACGCGTGAGCAACCACCTCGCGATCGCCGCCGTGTCGCGCGCGCTGCGCCTGGTGGTGGAAGACGCCGCCCGGGCCGCCGTCACCGGCGCCGAGGTCACGCACGTGCGCCCCGGCGGCGAGCCGGTGAAGACGCCCGCCACCGGGGTCAACGTCTTCCTCTACGGCGTGACCCCCAACGTCTCGCTGCGCAACGGCGACCTCCCCTCGCGCTCGGGGAGCGGGCAGCTGGTGCAGAAGCCCACGGCCGCGCTCGACCTGCACTACCTCCTCTCCTTCTACGGCGACGACGCCGAGCTCGAGACGCAGCGGATGCTGGGCACCGTGGTGCAGGCGCTGCACGCGCGCGCCACGCTGTCGCGCGACGTGCTGCGCCACGTGGCGCAGGAAGATGCGTGGCTGGCCGCCTCCGACGTGTCGGAGGCACCCGAGGCGGTGCGCTTCACCCCGGTGCTGCTGAACCTGGAGGAGCTGTCCAAGCTGTGGTCGGTCCTTTTCCAGACCCCCTACGCGCTGAGCGTGGCCTACCAGGCGACGCTCGTCGCCATCGAGGCGGACGGCCCGGTGCGCGCCACGCTCCCCGTGCGCGACCGCAACGTCTACGTCTTCCCCACCGCGCTGCCGGAGATCGAGGCGGTGGAGAACGCGTCGGGCGCGCGCGAGCCGATCACCGCGCGCAGCATGCTGCGGCTGCGCGGCAGCCGGCTGATGGGCGAGGTGGTGAAGGTGCGCGTGGGCACCGGCGGCGCCACGGGCGACGCGGCGGGCGTCACCCTGCGCGAAGTCCTCTTTCCCCTCGCCTCGATCCCGCCGCAGCGGCTGCGCGCGGGGGTGCAGGGGATCCAGGTGGTGCACGAGCGCCGGATCGGCACGCCGGCCGTGCCGCACCGGGGCGAGGAGTCGAACGTGATGGCGTTCGTCCTGCGCCCGCGCATCCGCCGCGCGGGGGACGATCCCAACGCCGCGGACGACGCGCTCGCCTTCACCCCCGCGGCAGGCGCCGACCCCCCGCGCATCACCGCCACGCTGGAGCCGGTGGTGGGGAAGACGCAGCACGCCGAGCTCCTGCTGAACCCCGCCGGCGACCCGTCGCGCCCGTCGTACCGCTTCCCCGCGCCCCCACTGCGCAGCGAGGACGGCGACACCGTGACCTTCGACGTGCCGGGGATCGAAGCCGGGACCTACCTCGCCCGCGTGCGCATCGACGGCGCCGAGAGCGTGCTGGAGGCCGACGCCGGCGGCGAGTTCATCCGCCCGAAGGTGGTGATCCCGTGAGCCGCGCCCGCACCCCCCGCGCCGCGGCGACCGAGTCGACCGAGTCGACTGCGTCGCCTGCGTCCGCCACGTCCGCCGGAACCGCCACCGCCGTGCCGCGGAGCTGGGCCGAGGCCAACCAGGCTCACCTCGTGGCGTCGCTGGCCCGCGTGCGCCGCGCGGTGGAGCGCCACGCGGGCCGCGCCCCGCAGGCCGGCGACGACGGCGAGGCCGACGCCCTGGCGGCGGTGATAGACCCGCAGCCCGCGGCCGAGCGTCTGGCGCAGGCGTTCGGGCTGTCGCCCTTCGAGCGCGACGTCCTCCTGCTGTGCGCGGGAGTGGAGCTGGACGCGGGGTTCGCCGAGCTGTGCCGCGAGGCGGCGGCGGGGCGCGCGGCCCCGGCGTTCGCGCTGGCGCTGGCCGCGCTCCCCGGCGCGCACTGGAGCGCGCTGGCTCCGGCGGGGCCGCTGCGCTACTGGCGGCTGCTGGAGGTGGCGGCGGGAGACACGCTGGCCACGGGGGCGCTGCGCGTGGATGAGCGCATCCTCCACTTCCTCACCGGCACGGGGGGGATGGACGAGCGGCTGCACGGGCTGGTGGAGCCCGTCGCGGCCGCCGCCGGCCTGCCGCCCTCGCAGCAGGAGGCGGCGGAGCGCGTGTCGGGGCTGTGGACCGAGCGGGCCAGCGAGACGCTGGCGCTGGTGTGCGGGCCCGACCGCTGGGCCCGCCGCGCCGTGGCCGCGGCCGCGGCCGAGGCGGTGGGGATGCGCGCCCACGCCGCCGCCGCCGCCGACCTCCCCGCGCACGCCGCCGAGCGCGAGACGCTGGCCCGCGTGTGGGAGCGCGAGGCGGTGCTGGGCGGCGCCGCCCTCACGGTGGAGGTGGACGACGCCGACACCCCCGAGGTGATCCGCGCGGCCGTGGCCTTCGCCGAGCGGGTGCGCGCGCCGGTGCTGGTGTCGGCGCGCGAGGCTTTGCGCGCGGGGGTGCGGCCGTGGGTGCGCATCGACGTGGAGAAGCCCACCGGGCCCGAGCAGCGCGCCCTGTGGCGCGACGCGCTGGGGGGCGAGGCCGAGGCGCTCAACGGGCGCCTGGAGCCGCTGGTGGCGCAGTTCCACCTGGGCGCGCGGCAGATCCGCGAGGCGGGCGCCGACGCCCTGGCGCGCGCCGACGGCGCGCTGGCCGACCGGCTGTGGTCGGCGTGCCGCGCACAGGCCCGCCCCCGGCTGGACGACCTGGCGCAGCGCATCGACGCCGCGGCCACCTGGGACGACCTCGTCCTCCCCGAGGCGCAGACGCGCACGCTGCGCGAGATCGTGGCCCACGTGCGCCACCGCGCCCGCGTGTACGAGGAGTGGGGTTTCGCGCGGCGCGGCACGCGCGGGCTGGGGATCAGCGCGCTGTTCGCCGGGCCCAGCGGCACGGGGAAGACGCTGGCCGCCGAGGTGATGGCCGCGCGGCTGCAGCTCGACCTGTACCGCATCGACCTGTCGCAGGTGGTGAGCAAGTACATCGGCGAGACGGAGAAGAACCTGCGCCGCGTGTTCGACGCGGCGGAGGAGGGCGGGGCGGTGCTCCTCTTCGACGAGGCCGACGCGCTCTTCGGCAAGCGCAGCGAGGTGAAGGACTCGCACGACCGCTACGCCAACATCGAGGTGAGCTACCTGCTGCAGCGGATGGAGAGCTACCGCGGCCTGGCCGTGCTCACCACCAACCTGCGCTCGTCCATCGACGCGGCGTTCCTGCGGCGCATCCGCTTCGTGGTCACCTTCCCCTTCCCCGAGCCCGCGCAGCGCGCCGAGATCTGGCGCCGCGCCTTCCCCCAGGGCACGCCCACGGAAGGGCTCGACCCCGTCAAGCTGGCGCGGCTCAGCGTGGCGGGCGGCAACATCCGCAACATCGCCCTGGGCGCGGCGTTCCTGGCGGCCGACGAAGGGACGCCGGTGCGGATGGAGCACCTGCTGCAGGCGGCGCGCGGCGAGATGACCAAGCAGGAGAAGCCGGTGAGCCCGGCGGAGGTGGCGGGATGGATCTGACCCCTGCCGAGATCCGCCTGCACGTGGAGGAGATCGTGCTCCACGGCGTGGACCCGGCCGACCGCCACGCCATCGGCGACGCGGTGCGGGCCGAGCTCGCGCGGCTCCTCGCCGAGCGCGGGATCTCGGGCGCGCTGGCGAACGGGGGCGGCGCCGCGCGGCTGGACGGCGGGGCGGTCCACCTCGCGCCGGGCGCGTCGGCGGGGGAGGTGGGGGCGGCGGTGGCGGCGCGGGTGGCCGGAGCGGCGTTCGGCTCCGGGCGGCCGGCGTTCGGCGGAGGCGGCCGGTGAGGGTCATGGCTGCCGCCCCCGCGGCCCGGGCAGTGGCGCCGGCCGCGCCTGCGCGGCCGGCGCGAGCCGTGGTGCGCGAGGCGGCGCCCGCCCCCGAGCCGGCGCGCGAGCGCACCGCCGGCGCCGTCCGCGCGCCCGACTTCGGGCGCCTGGCCCTCCTCCCCCCGCCACCGCCCGGCGCGCCGGGCGGTGGTCCGCCCCACCCGGGCGCGGCGCCCGAGCCCCGGCTGCTGCGGATGGCGCCGGTGCCCAGGGCCGCGGGCGGCGCGGCGCTGCACCCCGAGATCCGCGCGCGGGAAGAGGCGCGCCTGGGCGTGGACCTGTCGGGTGTGCGGCTGCACCAGGGCGCCGCCGCGGCGCGCCTGGCCGACCACTACGACGCGCGCGCCTTCGCCTTCGGCGGGCACGTGTTCGCGGGGCGCCGGGCGGGCGACCTGCAGGCGCCGTCGGCGCGGCCGGTGCTGGCCCACGAGCTCGACCACGTGGCCCAGGGCGCGCGCGACCCCGCCCTGGCCGCCACGGTGCTGCGGCTGACCGAGCCCGAGGTGGACGCCCGGCTGCAGGCGCGCGCCACCGCGGCCGACAAGCCGGGCTACTTCGCCGTGCTGCGCGGCGAGAACGGCGCGCACGCCGCCAGCGCGGTGGTGCGCACCCGCATCTCCACCGACCTGGCCTCGGGCTTCCTGGCGCCCGGCGACGCGTGGCGCGCGGTGGCGCTGCAGCTGCTGGGGAGCGAGGCGTCGTGGCCCACCACGATCCGCAACTTCGTGGACGGGGTGCAGGCCGGCACCTTCGCCGCGCCCGCCGGGATGCCGCCGGCGAACGTGGACGGGCTCACGCAGGTGGCGTCGGAGACGGCGCACACCACCGCCGAGGGGAACGCCGGGTTCGAGCACTACCGCGCCGCGTTCGACTCGCGCTGGGAGATCGCCCCCTTCCGCCTGCTCGCCGCCACCTTCGACCCGGCGCTCTCCAGCAAGGGCCCGCGCTCGCCGCGCGCGCGGGCCATCTTCGACCACCTGTATGCCAGCGACATCAACGTCCACCTGGCCTACGACATCGACCCGGTGTACCGCGAGCGGGTGGACCAGTACATGGGCCCCGACGCCACCAACCTGGCGGCGTCGCCCCGGGTGCAGGCGCTCCGGGCGGTGTTCGCCGGGCTCGCGGCGCCGATCGCCGGCGCCAGCCCCGTGGACCCGGCCTACGTGGCGTTCAAGGCGCAGGTGACCACCGCCGCCATGGCGCTCAACAGCGACGACCGCGACGCGGTGGCGCGCTCGCAGCAGTGGCGGCAGGTGATCGAGCGCGCCGTGGCCGACCCCGCCCTGCGCGCCGACATCACCGACACCATCCAGACGGCGTGGCAGGCGGCGCCTCCGCCGCCGGCCCCGCCGGGGCCGGGACCGGGACCTGCTCCCGGACCCGCTCCCGGTCCTGCTCCGGGACCTGGACCCGCTCCGGGTCCTGGCGGCCCGCTGGTGCTCACCCCGGCGCAGCGGACCTTCGCCGACAACCTGAGCCTGGCCGGGCCGGCCACGCCCATGACCAGCCAGCAGGCGCGCGAGACGCTCACCTTCACCCCGTCGAGTACGCGCGACCCCGCCGGGCTGGCGGTGCGCAGCAAGGTGGCGCTCGCCCCGGCGGGGCAGGTGGTGGGCTCGGCCGAGAGCGAGCAGCCGTGGCCCGCCGCGAGCGCCGCCGGCACGCCGCACGCACCGGTCGTACGGGTGGACGGCGGCGCCGCGGGGCACACCGACTTCACCGCCACCCTCACGCTGGTGCCGGCCACGGGAACCCTCGTGCACGCGCCGGCCATCGCCGCGCTGCGCCTGGTGGACGGGCGGCAGGCGTGGTTCGCGGCCAACGTGGCCCACGGCCTGATCTACGCCAGCCAGAACACCCGCTTCCTGTGGGCGCCGGGGGCGGCCGTGGCCTACTACGGCGGCCAGCAGACGCTCTCGGTGGCGCCCCGCCTCCCCAGCGCCAACCCCGGGCTGCGGGTGTGGATGCGCGGCGAGCTGAAGCGCAACGGCGCGGTGCTCCAGGCGCTCCCCGCCGTGGCCTTCGGCGAGACTTCCAGCAGCGGGCACCTGGGCGGCGTGACGGTGCTCGAGTCGAGCCCGCCCGCGGCGGTGCCCGACAACATGGAGCTGAAGGTGGAGTTCCTTGCGTCGCAGGCGGCGGGCGCCGCGCCCTTCCACACCCTCAACCAGGCGTTCCAGATCCAGCCGGGGGGCGCCTTCAACAACGCGGCGGTGCTGGCGCAGCTCCAGGCCGACCACGCCGCGCTGAACGCGGCAGGGGCGGGAAGCCTGCTGGCCACCATGCTGGCGGCGGGCGGGCAGCCGGCGCGGGTGGCGCAGGCGGTGCAGGCGGGCACCATCGCGCTGGAGCCGTTCCTGATCCGCGCCGACTCGGCCAGCTTCATCACGGCCCACCCGGCGCTGGGCACCCCCGCCAGCAAGGTGGCCTACGCGATGGGGCACGCGGCCGTGGACGACGCGCACACCCTGGTGGGCGCGCCGGGCGCCGACGCCTGGCGCTGGGGCGCGTTCCCGCAGTCGATCTTCATCAACCTCACGCCGTCGCTGCAGAACCCCGGGGCCAAGCGGAGCGTGGCCTCCATGATCCCGCTGCTGGTGCACGAGGCGGTGCACGTGGTGGACGTGCGCCCGGCGGCCAACAGCACCATCGAGCGCTACAAGACCGAGTTCCGCGCCTACTGGATGTCGGGCGAGTACGACGCCCACTCCACCGCCTTCGACCCGACCATGACCGGGGTGGGGCCCAAGTCGCCGCGGGCGCGCAAGATCTTCGAGCACGTCTACGGCTCGTCCACCTATCCCTTCGTGAAGCCTGCCTACGACGACAATACCGCCGGCTTCCGCGACCAGGTGGACGCGTTCGTGGTGCCCGACGGGATCAACCTGATCGTGTCGCCCAGGCTGGAGACGCTGCGGGCGCGCATCGCGTCGTTCGTGGCCGGCACCTTCGCCGCGCACCAGCCGCAGGTGCAGGCCGCCTACAACCTGACCAACGCCGACGACCGGCAGCAGATCGAGGGGACGCGCGCCTGGCGCGCCCTGGTGGAGCGCACCTACGCGGTGCCGGCCGAGGCCACGGCCATCAAGGCCATCCTCCACATCCCGGTGTAGCCCATGGAGTGGACGCGGCACGACATCGCCCCCTTCGGCCTCTCGTGCGAGGTCTTCGCCGGCCCGCCGCTGGCGCTGGACGTGGACGCGCGCGCGCCCGGGCGGCTGGCGCTGGCGCAGGACGGCGGCGGGTGCTCGCTGTGGGTGCGCTGGGGGCCGGGTGAGACGCTGGACGCCTGGCTCGAGCGGATCGTGGGCGACACCCTGGCGCCGGCCCGGGTGGTGGAGCCGCGCGCGGCGGCGGTCCTCTGCGCCCTGGCCGCCGAGCGGGTGGCGGTGGATGCGGCGCTCCCCCCGGCAGCGGCCGGCGTGTTTCCCGAAGGCGAGCGGACGACGGAGACGGGCACGGTGCGGATCGCGCTGGTGGGCGCGCGGCACCGCGGGGCGCCGCTGCTGGCGGGGTTCCGGCGCCCGGCGGACGACGCCGGTGGCGCGCGGGCCGAGGCGCGCTTCTTCGCCTCGTTCCGGTGCGCCCCGTGAGCGCCCCGGCCCCGGCACCCGCCGCCTTCGTGCTCCGCGTCCACCCGCGGCGGCATCGTCCGCTCCTGCGCACCCGGTTGAGCGTGGAACAGGTGAGCATTGGACAGGACGGATTCGAGGAGCGCCGCCGGCATCCGAGGGAGCAGACCGCCACGTCGCCGCGGCCGGATGAGGAGGAGGTGCGATGACTACCTCGCCACGCGCGCCCGTCCAGTCCGCAGGCGCCGCCCGGAGCGCCGTGCTCCGCCGCTGCGCGTGCGGGGGGAAGGTACCCGCCGGCGGCGAGTGCGCCGAGTGCCGCGCGCGCCGCACGGGGGTGCGGCGCAGCGCCGCCGCCCGCTCGCCCGCGATCGCGCCGCCGATCGTGCACGACGTCCTCCGCCGCGCCGGGTCGCCGCTGGACGCGGCGACGCGGGCGCAGATGGAGCCGCGCTTCGGCCACTCCTTCGCCGACGTGCGGGTGCATGCCGACGGGCGCGCGGCCGAGTCGGCCGCGGCGGTGGGGGCGCACGCGTACACCGTGGGGCGCGACGTGGTGTTCGGGGCGGGGAAGTACGCCCCGTGGGCGGCGGACGGGCGGCGGCTGATCGCCCACGAGCTGGCGCACGTGGTCCAGCAGCGCGGCACCGCCGCTCCTTCGCTCCAGCCCAGTCTGGCGATCGGCCGCGTGGACGCGCCGGAGGAGCGCGAGGCCGAGGCGGCGGCCGAGCGGGTCACCGCGCCGGGCGCGGCTCCCGGCACGGCATGGGGGCACGTGGTGAGCGGCCGTGGCGCCGCGCCACGGGTGATGCGCGACGCGGAGTACCCCACCGCGCCGCAGCAGGCGGCGGTGCAGGAGGAGCTCAACCCGCAGCACACCGCGGCGGGCGCGGCGGCGGTCGACCCGGTGGTGGACGCGCCGGGGTTCCGCGCGCAGATGCGCACGCGGATGGACACTTACATCAGCCAGGTGCTGCCGCTGGCGCAGGCGCGGCAGAACTCGGGGATCGAGCTGTCGTTCCCCGCGCTGGCGCCGCTGGCCGACGTGGCCCAGCACAACGCCGAGGCGTTCTACGGCACCCAGCTGCGCGCGGCGCGGCACACCCCGGCCGAGACCGCGCGCCGCGCCGGGCGCAACCTGCGCGACGAGCTGCACCCCGTCTCCGCCTTCGCCCCGCAGGCCGACTCGGGTGCGTGCCAGTGGCTGTCGGACCGCATGGAGCAGCAGGGCGCCGCGCTGATGGGCAGCCACAACGTGCTCGCCTCGTCGCGCATCGCCAAGGTGAGCTGCCCGCCCACCGGCTGCCCGTCGCCCGCGGTGGCGGCCCTCGACCCCGAGGCGGGCCGCGACCAAGCGCTCTTCGAGCAGGCCCGCAACGAGATCTACTGCGCGCGCCAGGCCGACCTGCGCACCATCCTGCTCTTCCAGGCCTCGTTCGAACGCCCCGGCGAGGTGTTCATGCAAACGCACCTGGCGGCGCAGGCGGGGCTGAGCACGCAGCAGACCGAGCGCCGCGGCCGGTGGGACGCGCTGGGCACCCTGATCCACGAGATGCTGCACGACGTGGCGCACGAGAACTTCCGCGACATGCCGCCGGTGGAGAACTCGGGCCTCGCCACCGAGGGGTTCGCCGAGTACTTCACGCGCCCCGTGTACGACGACCTGCGCGCCCGCGCCGCCGGCGACGACGCCCTGCGCGCCTCGATCGAGGGGGTGGCGGCGCCGTGGGACGCGAGCCTCGCGCGCGAGCGCCACGGCAGCTACGACGCGCGGGTGCGGGGGGTGGAGCGGATCCGCGACGCGCTGGGCGGCAACGAGCAGAACCTGCGCGCCGCCTTTTTCCTGGGGCAGCTCGAGTACATCGGCCTGGGCGGCTGGAACGCCGCCGAGGCGCGGCGCCGCGAGGCCGCGCGCCAGCCGCACTCGTTCGGCGTGGCGGGGGTGCTCTTCCCGGCGGCGGGCGGCAGCGCCGCCACCGGCGGCGTCCGGCTCGACTACGGCCACGTGGTGCTGGGCCAGGGCGGCAACCTCCAGCTCACCCTGGGCGCGGGGATCCAGTACCTGAGCGAGGGGAGCGTCTTCGAGCTGGGCCCCACCGCCGCCGTGCGCTACCGCTGGCCGCACCTGTTCGTGGAGGGGCGGGTGGGGGTGATGGCGGGCGGCGGGATGTCGGAGCCCCTCGAGCGCAGCTACCGGCTCGACGTGACGCCCGAGATCTCGGCCGGGGTGCAGCTGGGGATGGTGCGCCTGAGCGCCGGCCCCGTGCTGATGATCCCGCTGGCCGGCGGGCCCGTGGCCGACCGCACCGTGCGCCTGGGCGGGATGGTGGGCCTTTCGTTCGACTTCGGCCGCCCCACGCCGCCACCGCCGCCCCGCGACGAGCCGTGACCCGCGAACCTGGCCCCGAGCACCCGGAGACCGACCGATGATGCTCCGCACCTCCCCCAACCCGCACACCCCGCCCCCGGCGCGCGCGCCGGTGCTGCGCCGCTGCGCGTGCGGCGGCAAGGCACCCGCGGGCGGCGAGTGCGCCGAGTGCCGGGCGAAGCGGCTGCGGCGGGAAGCCGCCGCCGTGGCCGCACCCGCCCGGGCCCCGGCGAGCGTGCACGACGTTCTCCGCGGCCCGGGCCAGCCGCTGGAGGCGGCGACGCGGGCGTACATGGAGCCGCGCTTCGGCCACTCCTTCGCCCACGTGCGTGTGCACGCCGACGCGCGCGCGGCCGAGTCGGCCGCCGCCGTGGGGGCGCACGCCTACGCAGTGGGGCGCGACGTGGTCTTCGGGGCGGGGCGGTACGCGCCTGGGTCGATGGACGGGCGGCGGCTGATCGCGCACGAGCTGGCG
>Ga0070686_100000112_pt1 | contig 56847 bp, 56 predicted proteins | sample KBSS23LmetaG_FD_65654 | JGI IMG/M metagenome (GOLD analysis project Ga0070686, IMG submission 65654) | Switchgrass rhizosphere microbial communities from Kellogg Biological Station, Michigan, USA - KBS S2-3L metaG | ecosystem: Host-associated > Plants > Roots > Rhizosphere ...
CTGAAGGATTCGGGGATCCGGGTCTCCGCGCTCTGCCCCGGCCCCACCGAGAGCGAGTTCGGCGACGTCGCGGAATCGCACAGCCCGACGCTCGAGCGGATGAAGGGACCCGCCGACGCCGTCGTCCGCGCCGGGCTCGAGGGGCTCGACCGCAACAAAGCGGTGGTCATTCCCGGCTGGAGGAACAAGGTGACCGCCAATGCCAGCCGCTTCCTGACCCGCGCGGCGATGCGCAGGATCGTGGGGCGGATCAAGAACTAGTCCGTATCAAGATTGCGGAGGGACACGCGTCCCTCGCCCCTAGGCTTCGACCTCGTCGACCAGCCAGTCGTGGAACAGGCGGACCGGGCGTCGGCTGAGCGCCGAGCGGCGGCACGCGAACCAATAGGCATAGGCGCTCTCCGCCGAGACCCCGAACAATCGGGTGAGGCGGGGATCGTGGGCGCCTTCCAGATGCATCTCGAACATGAAGGCGATGCCGAGCCCCTGGGCGGCGGCGTCGAGGATGAGCTGGCCCGAATCGAACATGTCGATCGTCGCCGGCGCGACCCCCGCCACGCCGGCCGCTTCGCACCATTCGTCGAACGCCTCGGGAATATCGCGGTGGAGCAGGATTGTCGCATGCTCGATCTGCCTCGGATCGGTCATTCCTTCCGCCTCGGCGCCGCCGCCGATCGCGACGACGCGGTTGCTGACCAGGCGCCGCGAATAAAGCGCCGGATCGACGTCGCGGCCCAGCACGATCGCCGCCTCGAGGCCTTCGTCGAGCCTGGCCAGCGCGTGCGGGCGGGTGTCGAGATCGATGTGGAGATCGGGATGCAAGGCGCGCAACTCGCCGAGCCGCGGCATCAGCCGATAGGAAGCGTAGAGCGGTAGCACCCCGAGCCTGAGGCGCATCAGTTCGGCATTGCCATGGGCGCGGTCCATCGCGTCGCCGAGCTCGTCGAGCGCGGGGCCGATCTCCGCGAGCAGCCGCTCGCCGTCCGGATTGAGGTGGACGGCCTGATGACGCCGCTCGAACAGGGGCCGGCCGACATGGCGCTCGAGCGCCTGGATGCGGCGGGTCAAGGCGGGCGAGGACAAGGCCAGGGACTCGGCGGCCGCCTTGACCGAGCCGAGCCGCGCGGCCTGGACGAACGCCTCGACCGCGGTCAGGGGCGGCAGCCGCTTCACCGCTTCATGTCCTCAAACCCGCAACCAACTTGTGCGGTGCACATCCTCTCGCTCCCGTGCCGACGGACGGAAAATCGGCCTTTAGCAAGTGCAGATTTTGCATCTGTCGCTGCTTTCTTCGCACTTGCACAAAAACTGTGCAAGCGCAAAAAAGCTCCTGCCTTTCAGGCATCCTCTCCTAAAAACTTTCAGGGGTCGGTCTTCGGATCGGCCCCTTTTTTCACGGCCGGCGTTTGACCGCCCGGGACGCAACCCTATGTGGGTCGCTTCTCCGGGAGACCCGCCGATGGCCGACGAAGAACGCAAAGCGAGGCGCCTCCAGGTCGCGACCATGCGTCCCGAGGACAGCGGCCGCGGCATCGCCCGCCTGCCCCGCGCGCTGATGACCGAGATGGGCCTCGCCGAAGGCGACGTGATCGAGCTTTCGGGCAAGCGCACCACCCCGGCCCGCGCGGTCGGCCCTTATCCCGAGGATGAGGGGCTCGAGATCATCCGCCTCGACGGCCTCCAGCGCGCCAATGCCGAGATCGGCTCGGGCGATTTCGTCGAGATCCGCAAGGCCGAATCGAAGCCCGCGCAGCGCGTGGTGTTCGCGCCGGCGCAGCGGAACCTTCGCCTGCACGGCTCCGCCCACGCGCTGAAGCGCAGCTTCGGGATGAAGCCGGTGACCGCCGGCGACGTCGTCGCAACCCACGGCCAGCAGCAGATGCCGCGCGGCGACATCCCGCCCGAGCTGCGCCAGATGCTGACCGCGCCGGCCTTCGCGCTCCAGGAGATCCGCCTCGTCGTCGTCTCGACCGTCCCCAAGGGCATCGTCCATATCGACGCCAATACCGAGATCGAGCTTCGCCCCGAATATACCGAGGCGAAGGAGAAAAGACGCGCCGACGTCACCTATGACGATCTCGGCGGCATGGGCTCGACCATCGATCAGCTCCGCGAGATGGTCGAGCTGCCCTTGCGCTATCCCGAGATTTTCGAGCGGCTCGGCGTCGATCCGCCGCGCGGCGTCCTCCTCCACGGCCCGCCCGGCACCGGCAAGACCCGCCTCGCGCGCGCGGTCGCCAATGAGAGCGACGCCAACTTCTTCCACATCGCCGGCCCCGAGATCATGGGCTCGGCTTATGGCGAGAGCGAGAAGCGCCTGCGCGAATTGTTCGAGCAAGCCTCGCAGGCGGCGCCTTCGATCATCTTCATCGACGAGATCGATTCGATCGCGCCCAAGCGCGGCCAGGTCCAGGGCGAGACCGAGAAGCGCCTCGTCGCCCAGCTGCTGAGCCTGCTCGACGGGCTGGAGCCGCGCCAGAATCTGGTGGTGATCGCCGCCACCAACCGGCCCGAGGCGATCGACGAGGCGCTGCGCCGCCCCGGCCGCTTCGACCGCGAGATCATCATCGGCGTGCCGGACGAGGGCGGGCGCCGCGAGATTCTCGGCATCCACACCCGCGGCATGCCGCTCGCGCCCGACGTCGACGTCGCCGGCCTCGCGCGCCAGACCTACGGCTTCGTCGGCGCCGACCTCGCCGCTCTGGTTCGCGAGGCCGCGATCGAGGCGGTGCGCCGGATCATGCCGAAGCTGAACCTGGAGGACGGGACGATCCCGGCCGAGGTGCTCGACACGCTCTCGGTGACCCGCAAGGATTTCGAGGAGGCGCTGAAGCGCGTCCAGCCCTCGGCGATGCGCGAGGTCATGGTGCAGGCGCCGACCGTGGGCTGGGACGATGTCGGCGGCATCGATGCGGCGCGCGAGCGCCTGCGCGAAGGCGTCGAGCTCCCGCTCAAGCATCCCGAGAGCTTCCGCCGGCTCGGCATCCGCCCGGCCAAGGGCTTCCTGCTCTACGGCCCGCCGGGCACCGGCAAGACCCTGCTCGCCAAGGCGACGGCGCGCGAGGCCGAGGCCAATTTCATCGCGACCAAGAGCTCGGACCTGCTCTCCAAATGGTATGGCGAATCGGAGCAGCAGATCGCCCGCCTGTTCGCCCGCGCCCGCCAGGTCGCGCCCACCGTGATCTTCATCGACGAGCTCGACAGCCTCGTTCCAGCGCGCGGCGGCAGCCTCGGCGAGCCGCAGGTCACCGAGCGCGTGGTCAACACCATCCTCGCCGAGATGGACGGGCTCGAGGAATTGCAGTCGGTGGTGGTGATCGGCGCCACCAACCGGCCGAACCTGATCGACCCGGCCCTGCTCCGCCCGGGCCGGTTCGACGAACTGATCTACGTGCCGGTGCCGGACACGGAGGGGCGGCGGCGCATCCTCGGCATCCACACGCAGGGCATGCCGCTCGCCGACGACGTCGATCTCGATTCGCTCGCGGAACGCAGCGAGCGCTTCACCGGCGCCGACCTCGAGGATCTCGTCCGCCGCGCCGGCCTCAACGCGCTGCGCGGCTCGATCGATGCCGGCACGGTGACGATGGCCGAGTTCGAGCAGGCGCTCGGCGACACCCGCGCCTCGGTCACCGAGGAGATGGAGCGCGAATATGAACAGATCCAGGGCAGCTTGAAGCAGGACGCACGCAGCGCGACCGGCGGTATCGGCTTCATCGCCCCCGGCATGCTCACCCCGCGGGGGCCAAAGGGTCCTTGACGCTGATGGCGATCCAGATCGCGAGGCCGAGCATCAACGCGCCCATCGCGACGAAGGGCAGCGCCAGGCCGATTCCATAGAGCGCGACGCCGAGCGAGGGCGCGGCGACATAGGGGATGCCGGCGACCGAGCTGACCATGCCCGCGACCGCGTTCTGCTCGTCGAGATCGACCGCGAGCGAGGCGCCGCTGGTGAAGCCCGGCCGGAACAGGCCGAAGCCCATCGAGGCGAGCGCGAAGCCGAGCATCAGCCCGTAGACGCTGAGCGAGAGCCCGGTCGCGATCGTACCGATCGCGGCGAGTAGCGCGCCCCAGAGGACGAGCTGGCGCGGGCCGAGGCCGAGCAGGGGGATCAGCCACCATTGGGCGAGCAGGGACGCGCCCGCCCCGGCCATCAGCACGATCGCGATCCATTGCTGGGCATGGTCCAGTGGAATGGCGAGCCGGTCGATGACGAGGAAGCCGATCACGCCGAGGGCGGCCGCCTGGCCGTGCCCGCCGACCACGCCGGCGATGAGCCATGGCCGGACGCGCGGATCGCGCCAGCGCAGCGGCCGCGCCGGGCCTTCCTCCTCTCCGGCGGCGACCGGCGCGTCGCCGCTGCCGATCGAAGGATAAGCGACGATCGTGCCGCGCGCCGCGCGCTTGGGCGTGTCGTCGGGAAGCCGCAGCGCGACGGCGGCCAGGACCAGGGCGCCGATCAAGGCGAAGGCGATCAAAGGCGAGGCCAGGCCGAGCGGCGGAAAGATGAAAAGCGGCGCGATCGCCGGGCCGATGATCGTGCCCAGCCCGAAGGAGGAGGCCAGAGCAGCCAGCGCCTTGGTCCGCTCCGCGCCTTCGGTCCGCGCCGCGATATAGGCCTGGACCGCCGGCGGCGAGGCCGACCCGAACGCGCCATAGGCGCTGCGTCCGACCATGAAGATGGCGAAGACGAGGCTGCCGCCGGCCAGGCCGGCGAGGCCGATGGCGAGCGCGCCGCCGCAGATCAGCATCGAAACGATGAAGCCGGTGAGGCCGAGACGCATCAGCGCGCGGCGGCCGCGGCGGTCGGCGCGGTGGGCCCAGACCGGCGCCATCGCCACCCAGAGCAGGGCCGAGAGGCTGAACGCGGCGGCGACCCAGAGATCGGCGACGCCGAGGTCCCGGCCGATCGCGGGAAGCAGGCTCTGCATCGCCGTATTGCCCGCCGCCGCCACCAGCATCACCGAAAAGAGCAAGGCGAATCTCTCGCGGGAAAGTCCGAAGCCGTTCATTTCATGGGCTTTCCCGGCCGGCGGGGCCGATTTCAGGACAGCGCGGGGCGCGGTTGCGCCTTGCCAAGCGCCCCCCGATTTGCCAACGCATGGTCTTTCCGCAAAATTTTGGAACCATCATGTCGGCATCCTGGGAAGTAGCGCGAAGAGAGGGCCGGTTCGCGCGCGGCGCGGCCGGCGGCCCGCTGTGGCACTTCCTCAAGGGCTTCATCAAGCACCCGGTGATGGTGGGCTCGGTCATCCCTTCATCGAAAGCGGTGATCGACAAGATGCTCGATCCGGTCGACTGGGCGAACTGCAAATTGTTCGTCGAATATGGCCCGGGGGTCGGCACCTTCACCGAGCACGTCCTGCGGCGGATGGCGCCCGACGCGACCTTGATCGCGATCGACACCAATGACGATTTCGTCCGCTACCTCACCGCCAAGTTCCGCGACAACCGCCTGCTTGCGGTCAACGGATCGGCGGCGGACGTGCGCGCGATCATCGCCGATTGCGGCTTCCAGCATGCCGACTACATCCTCTCCGGCCTGCCCTTCTCGACCCTGCCGGCCGGCATGGGTCCGGCCATCGCCGCGCAGACCTACGAGGCGCTCCGCCCGGGCGGCGCCTTCCTCGTCTATCAGTTCAAGGCGAGGGTGCGCGATTTCATGGCGCCCCATTTCGACCGGATCGACCGTGGGTTCGAATGGGTGAACATCCCGCCCTGCCACCTGTTCTGGGGCTGGAAGGCGTAGGCGAAGCCTGCGTCCCGGCCCTTCGAGGCCGCCCGCGGCGTCGCTCGGGATAAACTCCGCCCGGGACCTTATCGAGACCTGCTCGGACTTGTTTGGAATGAGACCCCGGCCTTCGCCGGGGGCGACGATTTGGCTCAATCCAGCAATTTCTCCCCGGCGAAGTTCAGCCGGTGCGCGATCCGGTAATCGGCGATCGCGACCAAGAAATAGGCGATCCCCCATTTGATCCGGTTGAGCAGGGTGCGCTGCTTGCGGTGCTCCTCCAGCGTGATCTCGACCGAATTGGCGATTTCGCCGTCGACATAGAGCCGCATCGCCTCGGCGAACGCCTTGTCCTCCACCCTCAGCATTAGCTCGAGGTTGAGGAACAGGCTGCGCATGTCGAAATTGGCCGAGCCGAGATAGGCGACGTCGTCGAGCACGAAGAGCTTGGAGTGGAGCTTGGTCGCGGCATATTCGAAGATGCGCGCGCCCCGCTTCAGCAGCGCCCAATAGGTGTGGCGCGCGGCACCGACGGTGGATTGATGGTCGGTCCGTGCCGGCGTGATCAGCCGCACCTGGCCGCCGCGCCGCCGCCGCGCGACATTGCCCGTGCGCCGCATCAGCACCGGCCCGGGCGCGAAATAAGCGGCGATGATGTCGAGCCGCCTTGCCCTCTTCATGTCGCGCCGCACCGCGCGCGCCCAGGGGCTGAGGCGTCGGGTCGGCCCGCCGAACAGCCAGTGCAGCCTGCCGTCGGTCACGCTCTTCTGGTTGAGCAGCCGCCTCAAATCGCGGATCCGCGCCTCGGGCTTCAGCGCCCAGGCGAACAAGGAATCGAAATAGCCGACCAGGCAGTCGACGCTCTCGCCCTCGACCTGGAGGCCGATGTCGCGCCAGGCCCCCTCCGCGATCGTGCCGAAATAATCGTCCGAGACGTTGAAGCCTCCGATGATCACCTTGCGGCCGTCGGCGAGCGCGAGCTTCTGGTGGTTGCGCAGCAGATAGCGCCGTCCCCAGCGCGGCACGAAGCGGCAGAAGCGCGCGCCCGCCTCGGCCAGCGGCGCGAAGAAGCTTTCCTTGACGTCCGCCGCGCCGAAGCCGTCGACGAGCAAGGCGACGTCGGTGCCCCGCTCGGCCGCCCGCACCAGGGCATCGCGCACCCGCGTCCCCGACTCGTCCTCGCACCAGATGTAATAGAGGATCCTCAGCGACTGCTTCGCCCCGTCGATCAGCGCGATCAGCGCATCGAGCCGCTCGGGCCCGTCCGCCAGCAGGGTCAGCCTGTTGCCCGCCACCTCGTGCGGCGCGATCCTGGGCGCGGCGTCGTTCATCCGGGGCTGGCCTAGCGGCATGACGCCAAGCTGGGAAGGCGGCGGCGCTTGTTCTAGTGTGGGGCGTGCCGATCGCCCGTCTCAGCCTGACCGATTTCCGTTCCTATGCCGATGCGATGATCGCGCCCGGGCCGGGCTTCGTCATCCTCACGGGAGAGAATGGCGCGGGCAAGACCAACGTCCTGGAAGCCGTGTCCCTGCTCTCGCCAGGCCGCGGCCTCAGGGGCGCGAGCCTGGCCGAGATGGCGCGGCGCGGCGGCCCCGGCGCCTTCGCGGTCGCCGCCCGCACCGCCGAGGCCGAGATCGGCACCGGCACCACCGCCGACATGCCCGACCGGCGCCAGGTCCGCATCAACGGCGCGCCGGCCTCGGCCAATTCCCTGTCCGATCATCTTTCCGTGCTCTGGCTGACGCCCGCCATGGACCGCCTGTTCGCGGACGCGGCCTCGGGCCGGCGGCGCTTCCTCGACCGGCTCGTCCTCGCGCTCGACCCAGGCCACGCCACCCACGCCGCGCGCTACGAAGCGGCGATGCGCGCCCGCAACAAGTTGCTCGCCGAAGCCGGGCCGCGGGACGAGGCCTGGCTGACCGCGCTCGAGGCGCGAATGGCCGAGCATGGCGCCGCCGTCGCCGAAGCCCGCGCCGCCGCGGTTTCGGCGCTGGCCGGGCGGCTCGCGGAGGCGCCCGAAGGCCCGTTCGCCCGCGCCGGCCTGGCGCTGGAGGGGGGCGAGGAACCGGATCTTGCGCAGGCGCTCGCGCTGGGCCGGGGCCGCGACGCCGCCGCGGGGCGGACGCTCGCCGGCCCGCACCGCACCGACCTCGCGGTCACCCATCTCGGCAAGAACCAGCTTGCTTCCTCCTGCTCGACCGGCGAGCAGAAGGCGCTGCTGATCGGCCTCATCCTCGCCTTCGCCGACCTCGTCGCGGAGCGCTCGGGGCGGCGCCCGATCCTGCTGCTCGACGAAATCTCCGCCCATCTCGATCCCTCGCGCCGCACCGCCTTGTTCGAGCGGCTGGCCTTGGCCGGCGGCCAGGTCTGGATGACGGGCACCGAGCCCGGCTTGTTCGAGAGCATCGGTGCGCAGGCGACCTGGCTGGAGGTCGCGGGCGGCCGGATCGCCTAGGCTCGTTCCTGGTTGGATTGAACCAGGACGAGCCCAGCTTGCTTTGTTTGTCGTGTTTTCCGAGTCGTCGGATGATTCCATCCGACTTGAAAACACCCTAGCGGCGGGAATGCGCGGCGACGAAGCGGCCGAGCGCGGCGCGCGCCTCGGCCTCGCCCAGAGCGGTGCCGTGCCCGCCCGGCACGGTGACCAGGGTCACGTCGGCGCCGCGCGCCCTCAATTGGGCGGCGAAATCGTCCATGTTGCGCGGCCTGACGACACGGTCACTCCGCGAGCCGATCAGCAGGATCGGGGCGCGCGCCGAGACCGCATAGCCGAGATAGTCGAACCGCCCGAGCGCGGGATCGACGCGCAGCCGCACGAACGGCTTGGCAAGCCCGGGCACGAAGTTGCGCCCCACCGAGGCGATGTCGGCCGCGCTCGCTTCGAGGATCAGCCCGTCGAAGCCACCGCCCCGCGCCATCGCCGCCGCCTGGCTGCCGCCGAACGACATGCCGTAGGCGAAGAGCGGGCCGCGGCCGATCCATCCCCGTCGCCGCAGCTCCGCCACCAGCAGCGGGCCGGTCGCGATCGAGGCCTCGATCGTCTCCGGGATGTTGGTGCCGCCGCGTCCCGGATAATCGTAGAAGACGAGGTCCGCGCCGGTGGCGTCGGCGAGCGCGGCCGCGAAGGGGGTGAGGACGGACGTGAAGCTGCCATTGCCGCCGCTATAGACGATAGCCGTCTCGCTCGCCGGATTGTCGAGGCGGACCGCGTGGACGGTCCCGAGCTCCGGCAGCTCCAGCATCGCCTCGGTGAGCGCATAACCGGGCGGCGGCACCAAGGTCTCGCCGGCGGGCGGCGGCGCCAGCTGCGGAAAGAAGGTGGATTGGTCGATCACCGCCGTGCATCCGGCAAGCAGGAGAAGCGGGAAAGCGGCCCGGATCGCGCGTCGATTGATGGTCATTCCGGCCCTCCGAACGAGGCGGCGAAAGTCCGGGCGCGCCGCTGAACGCGTGGTGAATGAAGCGGCCGCCGCAGGCCCCGGGAATGCGCTGATTCCGGCCCTTTTTCCTTGGGTTTCGCCCCTCGAATCCCTATATGCTGGTCATGGCATCCACCCCCAATGACAGCAGCTACGGCGCGGACTCGATCAAGGTCCTCAAAGGGCTCGACGCGGTCCGCAAGCGGCCGGGAATGTATATCGGCGACACCGACGACGGATCGGGCCTCCACCACATGGTGTTCGAGGTCTCCGACAATGCGATCGACGAGGCGCTGGCCGGCCATTGCGACCGGATCCTGATCATTCTGAACCCGGACGGATCGGTCTCGGTCGAGGACAATGGCCGCGGCATCCCGACCGGCATCCACGAGGAGGAAGGGGTCTCGGCGGCCGAGGTCATCATGACCCAGCTGCATGCCGGCGGGAAGTTCGAGAACACCTCGGACGACAATGCCTACAAGGTGTCGGGCGGCCTGCACGGCGTCGGCGTCTCGGTGGTGAACGCGCTGTCGGAGACGCTCGACCTCACCATCTGGCGCGACGGCGAAGAGCATTTCATGCGCTTCAGCCACGGCGACGCGGTGGCGCCGCTGAAGGTCGTCGGCCCGGCCCCGCCGGGCAAGAAGGGCACGAGGGTCACCTTCCTGCCCTCGCCCGACACGTTCAAGATCACCGAATTCGATTTCGACACGCTCGAGCATCGCTTCCGCGAGCTCGCCTTCCTCAATTCGGGCGTGCGGCTGATCCTGACCGACGCCCGCCACGAGGAGGCGAAGAGCGTCGAGCTTTATTACGAAGGCGGCATCTCGGCCTTCGTGCGCTATCTCGACCGCGCCAAGACCGCGCTCATCCCCGATCCGATCTCGGTCACCGGCCAGCGCGACGAGGTCGGCATCGAGGTCGCGCTCGAATGGAACGACTCCTATTACGAGCAGGTCCTCGCCTTCACCAACAACATCCCGCAGCGCGACGGCGGCACCCATATGGCCGCCTTCCGCGCGGCTTTGACCCGCACGCTCAACAATTATGCCGACAAGTCCGGGATGATGAAGCGCGAGAAGGTCAGCCTCACCGGCGACGACATGCGCGAGGGCCTGACCGCGATCGTCTCGGTCAAATTGCCCGATCCCAAGTTCAGCTCGCAGACCAAGGACAAGCTCGTCTCGAGCGAGGTCCGCCAGCCGCTCGAAAGCCTGATGGCCGACAAGATGGCCGAGTGGCTCGAGGAGAATCCCGGCCACGCCCGCACCATCATCCAGAAGATCATCGACGCGGCCGCGGCGCGCGAGGCCGCCCGCAAGGCGCGCGAGGCGAGCCGCAAGAGCGTGATGGGCATCGCCTCGCTGCCCGGCAAGCTCGCCGACTGCCAGGAGAGGGACCCGGCCAAGTCGGAATTGTTCCTGGTCGAGGGCGACAGCGCCGGCGGCTCGGCCAAGCAGGGCCGCAACCGCGAGGTCCAGGCGATCCTGCCGCTCAAGGGCAAGATCCTCAACGTCGAGCGGGCCCGCTTCGACCGCATGCTCTCCTCAAAGGAGGTCGGCACCCTCATCCAGGCGATGGGCACCGGCATCGGCCGCGACGATTTCAACATCGAGAAGCTCAGGTACCACAAGATCATCATCATGACCGACGCCGATGTCGACGGCGCCCATATCCGCACCCTTTTGCTAACCTTCTTCTACCGGCAGATGCCCGAGATCATCGAGCGCGGGCACCTCTACATCGCCCAGCCGCCGCTCTACAAAGTCGCGCGCGGGCGCTCCGAAGTCTATGTGAAGGACGATAGCCAGCTCGACGATTATCTGATCGAGGCGGGCGTCAGTGCCTCCGCGCTCGAGACGATCACCGGCCCGCGCTCGGGCGACGATTTGCGCGCTTTGGCCGACCATGGCCGGCGCCTCCGGTCGCTCATGGCCTATGTCCCGCGCCGCTACGATCCGGCGATCATCGAAGGCCTCGCGCTGACCGGCGCGCTCGATCCGCGGCTGGCGGCGAGCGACCGGGCGGAGGCGCTGTCGCTGACCGAGGAATGGCTGAACGTGATCGACGAAGAAGGCACGTGGACCGCCGAGATCGGCGTCGACGGCGACTATGTCCTCCGCCGCCTCTGGCGGGGGGTCACCGATCATCACGTCATCGACCATAAATTCCTGGTCTCGGCCGAGGCGCGCAAGCTCCACGGCCTGGCGACCCCCGAAGCCGCGACCTATGCGGGCGTGTCGCGGCTGGTGGCGCTGCGCACGTCCTCGGTGGTCACCGAGGCTGCGGAGGAGGCCGAGGAGAATGAGGGCGGCCTACCCCGCAAGCAGGCGCCCGATCCGCGCGGCGCCCTGATCACCCGCCCGACCCAGCTGCTCGAGGCGATCCTCGCGGCCGGCCGCAAGGGCCTCGCCATCCAGCGCTACAAGGGCCTCGGCGAGATGAACGCGGACCAGCTCTGGGAGACGACGCTCGATCCCTCCAACCGGGCCCTGCTCCAGGTCGAGGTGGCCCAGGCCGACGTCGCGGACGAGATCTTCACCCGGCTGATGGGCGACGTGGTCGAGCCGCGCCGCGAGTTCATCCAGGAGAATGCGCTGAACGTCGCCAATCTCGACGTGTAACCATATGGCGGACGTGACAAAAATGCTGCTGCCGGCCGCCTTGGTGCGGCAGCGCAGGTTCGTGGCCGACGACGATATCTGCGCCACGCTTACCTATTACCCGCCCGGAACTTGGCAAGCGCCACACGCCCATGACTTTGTGCAGTTTTCCTTCGTTCTGGCGGGCGAGATGCTCGAAATGATTGGCCGCCGCGACTTTGAGGTCGGTGGAGCCGCCATCGGCTCCAAGCCCGCCGGATGCGATCATAGCGACCGGTTCGGGTCGCATGGCACGCTGATCTTCGCGGTCAACCTGGGGCCTGATCAGTCGAGAAGCCTGGGACTCGACACCAGGGCGGGCTGGACGCCAATTCTCGATCGCATGGCGGTGGCCAGGCTCGTGCGCGCGGCGGTGGCTTCGCCCGACAAGGCTTCGCGGGCCGAGGTCTTACAGGATCTTGTCGGGCTTTCCGGCGACCGCGAGCCCATTGCGTCCGCCGAGCCTCCCTCTTGGTTGCAGCGGGTTCGCGAGGAGATCAGGGAAGGCGCGGAGCCGGCGCGAATAACCGCGCTCGCCACTGCGGCCGGCGTGCATCGCACGAGGCTTTCCCGCCTCTTCCGACACCATTATCGTACGCCCCCGAGTGTGTATCGGCGGGACTGTATGGCGGCGAAGGCACTATCCGCAGCCTTGTCATCGGAAAGCAGGCTCACGGACATTGCTTACGACGTGGGATTTGCCGACCAGAGCCATCTGGCCCGCACCCTGAAGGCGAACACCGGGCTGCCGCTTAGCCACGTGAAGGCTCTGCTTGACTGAGTCACATCCGTTCAATCCACCGCCGCCGCATTCTGGCAGGAAGAGCTCAAGCGACGGAGCTCCCTGATGAAAAGAAAAATATTCAAATGCGCAATGCTGGTCCTTGCTGCTTTGGCCACAGGTCCCTTGCCAGCATCGACCAGCCTCCGCGCTCGTGCGACCCCCAGAATAGCGTCCCACGAGGCGGATTTCGCTGCCAGACTTTCGGCCTTCATTGATCGGCTCAACGCCGATCCCAACGCGCCGCCCGGCATGGCGGTCATCGTCGTGCAGGCAAACCGAACGCTACTCATCCGGGTTCACGGGGTTCGAAACGTTGCCACCGGCGCGCCGATGACTCCCCAAACGCCGATTTACACCGGTTCTACGACCAAAAGTTATACGGGCCTGCTCGCGGCGGAACTCGACCGCAAGGGCTTGCTTACGCTTGGGACCAGCTTGGCCGATATCTGGCCCGGACTCATCCTGCCGGCGCCGCTCGACCCTTCTCATATTACCGCAGCGCACCTGCTGTCGCACAGCGCCGACATCAGCGACAGCGGACTGGTCTTCCAATCGAATGATTCGGGCGAATACAGCTTGGACGAGGTGCCTCAACATCTCGCCCGCTTCGCCGTCCCACTGGGTGCGCCATTTCGATACAGCAATTTCGGTCCGTTTCTCTATTCGATGATGGCCGAGAAGCGGCTTGGCCGGGGTTGGCGAGAGCTGATGGAGGAGCATGTCCTGCGGCCGCTGGGTCTTCGCCGGACCTCGGCCCGACTTGAGGATTTCCGGCCAGACGAGCCATCCCGCTGCCATAGTCGGATCGAGCCCGGAGCCGGATGGGAAACGATCGAACCAAAGCCGACGCCGTTGCTCAACGCGGCCGGCGGTCTCTATGCCAGCATCGAGGATGCCGGCCGCTTCCTGCGCGCCTTTACCAGCCGCGGCGGCTCTGCCCGGGAGCGGATACCCGCCTCGTCTCTCGCGCGCACGGCACAAATTTTCTCGAACCAGGACGCACAGACTTGGGGCTTCCATCGTCGCCATTACGGACTGGGCTGGGACATCTCGACCTATGGGAACCGGACGGTGCTATTGCGTGCGGGCGTCTATCCCGGCTGCCGAGCCATGTATGTAATAGACCCGGAAGCGCAGCTGGCGATAGCCGTGCTGACGGCGAGCGATATAGCCGGTCACGGCTATAATGCGGCCATCGTCCAGCAGGCGATTGACCTCTGGTCGGGGTCTCCTGACGCGGGCGCCAGCGCCGAGCGCCGGATTACGGAGTTCTCGCGCGACGCGGCCGCTGCGGTAGCGCGAGCGCAAAGGGCGCGCGCGGTAATGGTCGCTCCGGCGCGGGTCGGGGACCTGCGCGTCTATGAGGGTCGCTATGCAAATGAGCGCTTGGGAGTCTTCACTATCAGCGTGCAAGGCGCGGGCCTTCGGGCGCGCATGGGCCTGTTCAGCCTGTTGCTGACGCCGGTCGCGCCCGATCGGTTCGAAGGAATCGATGCCCTCAACCAGCAGTCGACCACCTTCGCCTTCCGCCGCGGGAACGGGGGCAGGCCGACAGAGCTGCTATGGGGCGACCGGGAGTTCCAGCGGGTAGGCGATTGAACCCGGCTGATGGGCGACGTGGTCGAGCCTCGCCGCGAGTTCATCCAGGAGAATGCGCTGAACGTCACCAATCTCGAGGTCTGATCGGCCGCCCGTCGAACGCAGGACGGGGTTCGTCAAAGCCGCATGGCATCCCCCTCCCCCGCGCCTAGCCTCGAGGCGGGAGGGTGGCATGAGGATTGTCGATATTCTGGCCCTGGCCGCGCTGGCGGCCGGTTCGGCATCGGCCCAGGCGCCCGCGCCGGCCGCCGGCGCGCCCTTCCGTCCGGACGGGACGGAAAGCGGGATCCGAATGTTCCGGATCGCCGAGGGCATCTACCAGTTCACCGCCTCGGCCGACGGCTATGTCGAGGACACCAATTCCACCGCGATCGTCGGTCGCAACGGCGTGCTGGTCTTCGACACCAACACCCGGCCCTCCACCGCGCGGGCGGTGCTCGCCCTGCTCCGCACCGTCACCGACCGGCCGGTGCGCTGGATCGTCAACTCGCACTGGCATCCCGATCACTGGTCGGGGAACGAAGTCTATGCCGAGGCCTTTCCCGGCGTCGAGATCATCGCGACCGCGGAAACCGCCGATTACATGCGCAATGTGGCGCTCGCCTGGCCCGCGGTCTTCGCCGGCCAGCTTGCCCGGCTGCGCGCCGAAGCGCCGGCGGCCGACGAGGCGGGCCGGGCCGACCAGGCGCGGCGGATCGAGCGGCGGGAGAATTTTGTCGATGAGATGTCACGCGTGCGCCGCACCTATCCGACGCGCACCTATCGCGGCACGCTCAATCTAAACCTCGGCGGGCGCGAAGTGCGCCTCACCGACATCACCGGCGATGCCAGCCACTCGACCATGGCCTTCCTGCCCGCGGAGCGGCTCCTCCTCACCGGCGACGCTTTGGTCGCGCCGGTGACCTGGACGCAGCAGGGCTACCGGATCTCGCCCTGGATCGACAGCCTCCACGTGATGGCGGCGCTGCGCCCGCGGCTGATCGTGCCGGGACATGGGCCGCTGATGCACGACCTCGCCTATCTGAACCTGGTCGTCGCCTATATGGAATCGGCCCGGGCCCAGGTGCGCGCGGCGCTCGCCGGCGGCGCGGTGACGCTCGACGATGTCGCCGCGCGAGTCGATCTCGCAAGCTTCCGCGCGCGCTTCACCGGGGGCGACGCCGGCCGCGCCGAGGCGTTCGACGCCTATGCGCCCGGCCTCGTGCGCAAGCTCTATCTCGAGCAGCGCGACGGCATGGACTCGCGCCGCTAGGCGCCGAGCTCCAACGTGTGTCCCGCTCATCCTGGGGAACGCACGCGCTCAAAGGTGATTCAAATTCATCTTGCAGGCCAAAAGGGTTGCGCTGCGTCTTCGCCTCGGCCCTGCTATGATGGCGCGATGGAGCATCAGGGCCGATGCCATTGCGGCGCGATTCGCGTCGCGTTCGAGACCGAAAAGCCACTCGCGCCGCGCGCCTGCCAGTGCAGCTTCTGCCGCAAGCACAATGCCCGCAACGTCTCGGATCCGGAGGGATCGGCAATGCTCATGCTCGGCCCGGAGACCGTGCGCTACCGGTTCGCCGAGAAGGTGTCGGACTTCCTGCTCTGCGGTCGCTGCGGCGTCTATGTCGGCGCGCTTTCCGAGATCGACGGGCGGCTCTACGTGACCCTCAACATCAACGCCTTCGACGACCCGCAATGGGCGCTGGAGCCGGCGCCGGTCAGCTATGACGGCGAGGCGAAGGAGTCGCGGATCGAGCGGCGGGCGGAGCGCTGGACTCCGGCAATCGTCCAAGCCGGCTGAAGCGCCGTCGAATCCGGGCCGCGCTTCGTCGAAGCGGTCTGGCGCGCGGCCGGCCGCCGCCCGACCCCTCGAGCGGGAGGATCTCCATGGCTCACCGGAACCGGATCGCGCTCGCTCTTTTCCTCGCCCTCGTCGCCTGCGGCAGAAATGGGGGCGCGGGCAATGTAAGCGCCGCCGCCCATATCGTCGATCCGATCGCGGTCCCGCCTTACGTGACCGCCGCCCTGGCCGATCCCGAGCGCGCCATGCACCAGCCGACCGACGCGCGCCGCCATCCCGCCGAGCTCATCGCCTTCTCCGGGCTGAAGGCCGGGGACCGGGTGCTCGACCTGATTCCGGGCGACGGCTATTGGTCGCGAACCTTCAGCCGGATCGTCGGACCCGAGGGCCGCGTCTACGCGGTCTGGCCCGAGGCCTATGCCAATGTCGCGCAGGGCAATCTGCGCACGCTCCGGGAGCTCGCGGCGACGCCCCATTATGCCAATATCAGGGTCGCGGTGGAGCCGACCGCCACCCTGACCGCGCCCGAGCCGCTCGACCTGGTCTGGACCAGCCAGAATTACCACGATTATCCCGACCGGTTCATGGGCCATATCGATCCCGCCGTGCTCAACCGCGCGGTGTTCGCGATGCTGAAGCCGGGCGGCACCTGGTTCATCATCGATCATGCCGCCGCGGCGGGCGCGGGCATGACCGAGACCGAGCGGCTGCACCGGATCGATCCGGCGATCGTGCGGCAGCAGGTCGAGGCCGCGGGCTTCGAATATGTCGGCGAAAGCCGGATCCTCGCCAATCCCGACGACGATCATCGCCGCACCGTTTTCGATCCGGCGATACGGGGGCATACCGACCAGTTCGTGATGCGCTTCCGCAAGCCGCTGCGCTAGCACGGGCCCGGCCCGGGGCAAATTTCACGCGCCGGAAACGGGCGAAGGAGAAGATTCGACGCCTTGGCCCGAGCCGGGCGCACCGGATCGTGCTTCCTCCCGCGGGGTCGTTGCCTTGCCTTGCCGCGCCGGGCTATCCGGTCCTCCGGGAGGCCCGGTCATGTTCGCAGATGCTGGTTGGGCCTTTTACAGCTTGAGCGGCTTCATGGTCGGGACGCTGGTCGGGATGACCGGAGTCGGCGGCGGCTCGCTGATGACTCCGATCCTGATCCTGCTGTTCGGCTTCTACCCGATCACGGCGGTCGGCACCGACCTGCTCTTCGCCACCGTCACCAAGAGCGTCGGCACCAGCGTCCACCGCGCCAAGGGCACGGTCGACTGGCGGATCGTCGGCCTGCTCGCCTGTGGCAGCCTGCCCGCCTCGATCGTCGCTTTGGTCGTGCTGGCGAGCATCGGCACGCCCTCGCCCCAGGTGTCGCACGTCATCACCAATGTGCTTGGCATCGCCCTGCTGTTCACGGCGGTGGCCGTGCTGTTCCGCACCGCCATCTCCAATTGGGCGCACCGGCGCGGTGGCGCCCCGAACCCGCGCCGGGCGGCGATCGGCACGATCCTGCTCGGCCTGATCCTCGGCGCGGCGGTGACCCTGTCGTCGGTCGGCGCGGGCGCGATCGGGGTCACCGCTTTGGTGATCCTCTATCCCAATATCCCGACCAGCCGGATCGTCGGCACCGACATCGCCCATGCGGTGCCGCTGACCCTCGTCTCCGGGCTCGGCCACCTGCTGCTCGGCAGCGTGAACCTCGGCCTGCTCGGCGCGCTGCTGCTCGGCTCGATCCCCGGCGTCATCCTCGGCAGCCTCGCGCTTGCCCGCACCGACGACCGCATGATCCGCTTCGTCCTGGCCGCCGTGCTGCTGGTCGTGACGGCGCGCCTGCTCCTTTAGAAAAGGGCTCCGCGCGCGAGCGAATTTTCTTATGCCTGCCGCGCCCGGCGCGCCATGGCCGCGGGCCGGGCGCGATCCGTCTAGAGCGGGATGCAGTGACTCCGGGATGCACCCCGCCCTAGCTCTGCTAGCGTTTCCCTCCGGCATCGGCGACCTGCCGCCGCTCGGCGAGCTCGGTGAGCCGGATGAACTCGCGGCGCCAGTAATTGCGGCCGGCGGTCGGCTCGGCGAGCCGGCGCGCGTCGGCGAAGCTGAACCGGCCGAGATTGGAATCGCCGCGCAGCAGCTGGCCGTAGCCCGCGACCGCGGCGGCGAAGGCGCTGTCGCCGACCGGCGGGCGCGCCGCGGCGATCAGGCCGGCATTGAGCGGCTGCTCGATCAGCCGCGATTCCTGCTCGCCCGGCAATTTGTAGCGGAGGCGAAGGAAGGCGAGCTCGCCATTGTCGGCGCCGGCCGCGGCCGGACGCCGGTTCGCCTCGTAGCGCCGGCCTGGGAGCCAGCCGCGATTTCCGGCGGGCACGATCTCGTAGAGCGCGGTGACCTGATGGCCTGCGCCGATCTCGCCGGCGTCGACCGCGTCATTGTCGAAATCCTCCTCGCGCAGCGCCCGGTTCTCATAGCCGATCAGCCGATATTCGCTGACATAGGCGGGGTTGAACTCGACCTGGATCTTCACGTCGTGGGCGATCGTGAACAGGGTCGAGGCAAGCTCCTGGTCGAGCACCTTCTGCGCCTCGCGCGGCGAATCGATATAGGCGTAATTGCCGTTTCCGTGATCGGCGATCTGCTCCATCATCGCTTCGTTGTAATTGCCCGTGCCGAAGCCGAGCGTGGTGAGGGTGATGCCGTCGTTGCGCTGGCGCTCGACCAGGTTGATCAAAGCCTGGTTGTCGGTGAGCCCGACGTTGAAGTCGCCGTCGGTGGCGAGGATGACGCGGTTGATCCCGTTCCCGCTGAAATTGCGGCGGGCGACATCGTAGGCGAGCTGGATGCCCTGCGCGCCGGCGGTCGAGCCGCCGGCATGGAGGTTCTTCAGCGCCTCGACGACCGCGTCGCGGCTCGAGGTCGGCTCGAGCACGATGCCGGCGGCGCCCGCATAGACGACGATCGCGACATGGTCGCGTGGGGAGAGCCGGTCGGCGAGCAAGGCGAGCGAGCATTGGACGAGCGGCAATTTGTCCTGGCTCGACATCGATCCGGAGACGTCGACCAGGAAGACCAGGTTCGCCGCCGGGCGCTCGTTGCGGGGCAGATCGTAGCCGCGCAAGCCGACGCGCAGCAGCCGCGTCTCGGCATTCCAGGGCGTGGTCGTCATGTCGGCATTGACGCTGAACGGGCGCGAGCGGTCGCGCGGCAGCGGATAATCGTAGCGGAAATAGTTGAGCATCTCCTCGGTGCGCACCGCGCCTTCGGGCGGCATCTGCCCCTGATTCAGCATCCGCCGGACATTGGCGTAGGAGCCGGTGTCGACGTCGATCGAGAAGGTCGAGACCGGAGTCTCGGCGACCGAGCGTACCGCGGCGACCGCCTCTCCGGCATAGCGCTCGCGATTCTCGTCTTGGGTGCCGATCGCCGTCACCGGAGCGGTGGCTGAATAATTGGGGCTGGGAATGCGCTGGCCGGTGACGACCACGCCCGACGAATCCGCGCGCGCCATCGGCGGGGGCGAGGAAGGCGGCGGTGGCGGTGGCGGGGGCGGCGGCGGTGGTGGTGGTGGAGGCGCGTACATGGGCGGGGGCGTCCCGATCCGCGACTGGGCGGCCTGATTGCGGCCCCGGCCCTGCGCCGCATAGCCATATTCCTCGTCGACCGAGCCGCGCAGGAAGGGCGCGCAGCGCGCGTCCGGATCCTCGCCGGCGGCGAAGCCGGCGGCGCGCTGCGCTGCGCCGGTCGCCGGCGGGAGCGGGGCGGGGGGCAGCCCCGTCAGAATGAGGCCGGCCAGTGAAAGCATGCCGATCGCGCGCATCGTCCATCCTCCTCGCAAATGTGATGTAACAATATCACATGACTGAGAATGAACAATGGCTGAATGTTCCGGCCCGACGAGGCCGGAGCCGGTCAGGCGGCGCGGCTGCCTCGTCCGCGCCCCTTGGCCCGGGCGAAGGGCACGAGCTTCGCGGCGGCGAGCACGCGCGCTTCCGCGGCCGGCAGCGGCGGCGACAAGGCGAAGCCCTGGCCGTCGCGGCATTTCATCGCGCGCAGCATGTCGAGCTGCTCGCGCCGCTCGATATGCTCGGCGACGCAGGGCACGCCGAGCGAGGCGCAGAGGCCGAGCACGCCTTTCAGCAGCCGCTCGCCCGCCTCCGAGTCGCTGGCGCCGGCGATCAGCGCGCCGTCTATCTTGATCGCGTCGAACACGATCTCGCGCAGATAGGAGATGGAGGCGAAGCCGGCGCCGAAATCGTCGAGCACGATCCGCGCCCCGGCCGCGCGCAGCCGCTCGAGGTTGAGCCGGGCCGAGCGGAAATCGACCAGCAGCGCGGTCTCGGTCACCTCGAACTGGAGCCGCCGCGCCTCGATCCCCTGTTCGGCGGCGATGGCGAGCAGGCACGCGGCGCTCGTCGCCGAGCAGAGCTGGATCGCGGAGAGGTTGAACGACAGCCGCACCGCGCCCGGCCAATGCGCAGCCTCGGCGCAGGCGCGGGCGAGCAGCCCGTCGCTCATCTGCTCGACGAGGTTGATCTGCTCGGTGATCGGAATGAACTCGCCGGGCGCGATCGGGCCGAGCGTGGGATGGTTCCAGCGCGCCAGCGCCTCGAACGCGCGCAGCGCGCCGCTCTCGAGATCGAAGACGGGCTGGAAGGCGAGGCTGAACTCGCGGCTCACATTGGGATCGCGAAGCGCCCGCTCGATCGCGATCCGCCGGCGATTGGCCTCGGCGATCGCCGGGGTGAACAAGGCGACGCGCCCGCGCCCGCTCTGCTTGCCGGTGTAGAGCGCCGCGTCGCCCTGGCTGAGCGCGGCGGCGACGTCGCCGCAGCCGTGCTGGAGCAGGGTGAGGCCGCAGCAGGCCGAGATCCTGAACTCGCGCCGGTCGACCCGATAGGGTTGCTCGAGCGCGGCGCAGATGCGCTCACCCGCGCGCATCAGGGCCGCTTCGTTGCCGCAGGCCAAGATCAGGGCGAACTCGTCGCCGCCGATCCGCGCGACCAGGGCACCGGACCCGGCCTCGTGGCGGAGCCGCGCCGCCACCTCGATCAGCAGGGCGTCGCCGGCGGCATGGCCGAACGTGTCGTTGATCGGCTTGAAGCCGTCGAGATCGAGCAAGGCGAGCCCGAAGGCCGGCGTGAGCCCGCCGGCCGTGAGGCGCGCCTCGAGCGCCGCGATGAAGGCGCGGCGATTGGCGAGGTCGGTCAGCGAGTCGGTGTCGGCGACCTGGCGCACCCGCGCCTTCTCGGCGAGCGCATTCTGCTCGGCGCGCTGCGCGCGCTCGCGCTCGTTCTCGACCTCCGAGCGCGACCAGACCAGCTGAACGAAGCTCTCATTGTGGAGGTTGACCAGCCTCAGGATCATCAGGGTGATGAGCCCGAGGCTGATGCCGACCCCGGCATGGGCGGCATTGCCCGAGGCCGCCAGCCGCGTGGCGAAGGGCAAGGCGAAGAGCAGGAGAGGCAGCCGCGCCGCGGCCGGGAAGCTGGTCAGGCCATAGGCGCAGCCGACCGCAGCCAAGGATGCGAACAGGATGATCAGGTGCCGCCCGCCGCCTGGCATCTGGCCGTAGAGGCTGATCGCCGAATAAGCGAAGGCGATGCTGAGCAGAGCGGCAAGAACCAGCGTGCGCTTGAGCTCGACCAGGATCCGCTCGGGCGCGAGCGAACGCCCGCGCAGCCGCACCCAGTAGATCAGCCGCACCAGGATGAACAAGGCAAGCAGGGTGGCCGGCTGCAGCAGGGCGATGGCCGGCTCGCCGCTGGCGAAATGGAGGCCGAGGAAATTGACCAGGGCGATCGCGTAGAGAAGGGGGATCTGGCGCTGCAGGGCCCGGTAACGCTCGCGCAGCAGGGCACGTCCGAACGCGGTCTTCGCTTCCCCGACGTCGAGGAGGCGGGCCATCCAGAGCCGGACCTGCGCTGCCATCGCTCCGGCCTAGCCCAAAGCGGTTAAGTTTGGATTTCGGGAGGATGCCGGAAAAGGCCTAAGCGCGCAGCGCCTTGCGCACGCGCATCCGGTCGAGCAGGCCGAGCTCGTCCCACTGCAGGCGCTGGATCAGGCCGGGATCGAGCCGGTAGAGGCGCGCCGCCATCGCGCCGCGCTCCCCAGGCGGAGCCTTGGCCAAAGCGGCAATGACCTCGCGCGGGAATTCGCGATTCTTCCAGAGATGCTTGGCCTCGTCCTCGAACAGATCGTGGAGCGCATTGCCGGAGAAGTCACGCTGCGCCGCGAGCAGCATGGCATTGGCGGCCGCATCGCCGACCGACCGGCCGGTGAAGGGATGGACGAAGCCGCCGCGCAGGCCGATCTTGGCCACGCGCGCCCCGCCCAGCCGCCAGAAGGCCGCGAAATCCCCGCCCATGGGCAGCGGCCGCGAGGCGGTCCGCTCGCCGCGCGCCCTGGGCTTCGTCCAGCCGCGCGCCTTCACATAGTCGGCGAGCCGCGCCGCAGCGCCCTCGTCGGGCAAGGCGCGCTCGGAAATCGTCACGTCCGCGACCAGCAGCCGCTCCCCGGAGAGCGGCACGCATTCGAAGAAATGCAGGCCGCCGCTCTGGTCGAGCGTTGCGTCGATCAGCACCGGCCGGTCGACCCGGTGCGGGGCGCCGAAGCGATAGTCGCGCTCGAACCGCGCCTCGTAGAGCAGCTCCAGCGTAGCCATCGCCGTGGGGCCGCGCGCGTCGATCGCGCCCTCGGCCTTGATCGTCTCGCCGCCGTCGAGCACGAGCGCATCCTCGCGCACCGCCACCACCCTGGTGCCGAGCCGGTAGGATCTGGGCTTCAGCGCCTGCATCATCGCGCGGTGGATGTCCTCGCCGCCGAATCCGCCCATCTCGGCCTTGAGCTTGCGGCTGAATCCGGGGAAGGCGACATAATAGCCCGGCCAGCGGTCGATCGCGAGCGGCCGGACCAGCTCCGCGCCCTCCTCGCTGAGCTCGGCTTGCGAGAAGATCCTCTGGCCCTCGCCGCCGAACGTCTCGCGTTCCTCGACGATCAGCAGCGGCACTTCGGGACGGTGACGCGCCATCGCCAGGGCGGCCAGCGATCCGGCCAGCCCTCCGCCCGCGATCAGGATCCCGTCTCGCCGTCCCCGCGCCATAAGCGCCGGTCCTTAGCCCAGAAGCCGCGGCCCGCGCCACGGCCCCGCGCCGACAGGCTCATTTTGGGACTGTCGGCCCGGATCGCCGCCTATCGCGCGGCGCGCCTTCGGCCGGTGCCGCCGCCAGCGCTGCCCGCGCCGCCGCCGCCCCCGCCGCGATCCTCGGAGGCTTCGTCCTGGCTCTTCTCCCGCGGCTTCACCATCCTGCCGATCACCATGAACTTGTTGAGGACGTCGAACCAGAAAGGCGCGCCGAGCATGACCGCGAAGGCGGTGATGAAATAGCCGGTCAGGAGCAGGACCCAGGCGAAGAAGGCGGCGAGCGACCAGTCGCCCTGGAAGAGGCCGCCATCCGGAGGGTTGGGACTACCGCCCGGCGCTGCGCCGATGTAGAGACAAAGCGTGAACGACGCGCCGCCGCCCCTGCGCAAGATCATCCATGTCGACATGGACGCCTTCTATGCGTCGGTCGAGCAGCGCGACGATCCGTCGCTGCGCGGAAAGCCGGTCGCGGTGGGCGGGCAGATCCGGGGCGTGGTCGCCGCGGCGAGCTACGAGGCGCGCAAATATGGCGTGCGTTCGGCCATGCCCTCGGTCACCGCCAAGAGGCGCTGCCCCGATCTGATCTTCGTCAAGCCGCGCTTCGAGGCCTATCGCGCGGTCTCCCAGCAGATCCGCGCGATCTTCGCCGATTATACGCCCCTGATCGAGCCGCTCAGCCTCGACGAAGCCTATCTCGACGTCACCGAGGATCTGAAGGCGATCGGAATCGCCACCCGGATCGCCGAGGAGATCCGCGCCCGGATCCGCGCCGAGACCGGGCTCACCGCCTCGGCCGGGGTCTCCTACAACAAGTTCCTCGCCAAGCTGGCCTCGGACCAGAACAAGCCCGACGGCCTCTGCGTGATCACCCCGGCCAGGGGCGAGGCCTTCGTCGCGACCCTTCCGGTGAAGCGCTTCCACGGCATCGGCCCCAAGACGGCGGAGAAGATGGCGCGGATGGGCATCGTCACCGGCGCCGACCTGCGCGCGCAGAGCCTTGCCTTCCTTGCCCACAATTTCGGCAGCGCCGGGCAATATTATCACGACCTCGCCCGCGGCATCTGCCACCGCCAGGTCCGGCCGGACCGGCCCTACAAGTCGATCGGCGCCGAGGACACCTTCGTCGAGGATCTGATCGAGGAGGCCGATCTCGCCGCCGAGCTCGACCGGATCAGCCGCACGGTGTGGAGCCGGATCGAGGAGAAGAAGATCAGCGGCCGCACCGTCACCCTCAAGGTCAAGTATCGGGACTTCCAGATCCTCACCCGGGCCCGCTCGCTCGACCGCGCGGTCGCCGGGCGCGAGGAGTTCCTCGAGATCGGCTGCGCGCTGCTCCGCACCCTGATGCCGGCTGCCAAGGGGATCCGGCTGCTCGGCCTCACCCTTTCGAACCTGCGCGAGGGGGACGAGGCCGAGCTGGAGGCGCTCGAGCTCGAGCTGCCGCTCGCCTGAGCCACCCGAGTCCGGCAGGGTCTTGCCATTCCCGGCGCAAGGGACGAGCATCGCCGCTTATGGGCCCATTGCTCCGCTCCCCGTTGATCCTGTCCCTCGCGGCCCTGCTCGGCGCCGCGCCACCGACGGAGCAGGCTCGCCGTCCGGCGCTTGAAAGCACCGCGATCCTGCCCGGACAGCCGCGCTCCGAGGGCGAGGTCGTCCTCGACGCGCCGCGGCCGGTGGGCGCGCCGCTCCTGGCCGAGTCGCAGCCGCTGGCCGTGGAGGGCGTGGTCGCGAGCGAAACGATGGAGCTGGCGGCGCTCTATTTCCGCCTCGCCGGGCCGGTCGTGCTCGGCCCCCCGTTCAATTCGCTCACCCCGGTCGGAACGGACGTCAAACGCCTGATCAGGGACGGCACGCTGAGGAGCTGCGTCCGGCACCGGGGCAATTACGCGCCGGCTTTCGACGAGCATGGCGAAATCTATCCCGGCCTCTGCCTCGAGGACCGCGACCGGGACGGCCGCTACGAGACCGCCATTCTCGAGCCCTATAATCCGGAGCGAGCGCCGGTGCGCGTCGTCGCCATAACGCCGGTCCGCCTCGATCCCAATCCCGCCGGGTTGGAGGAGGATCCCAATGCGGTCAGGGTGAATCGGCGGCTCCGGGTCACGCAGATAAACGCCGGCGACGTCCGGATCGTGGCGGAACAGGGCCTCGCCATATCGCGCCAGGCGGAGATCGGCAGATATTACAGTCGCCCCGCGGACAGTGTCAGCCTCCCCTTGCGGGACGGCGCGACCGGGTCGCTCGGCGGCGTTCAGCTTCGGCTGGCCCGCGACGGCGCCGGCTGGCGCATCACCGCCGCCGGCCGGATGACGCCATGGCTGGAAGTGCGGGACAACAGCTATCTGATCGTGGCGGGCGGCATGGAGTTCCGGCGCCGGCCTTCATCGCCTCGCTGAAGCCGCCGAGGACGGCCGGTCGTGCGGGGCCGAGCCCCGCGCTTGAATTGCGTCGCGCGATCGCGCTAGGTTAGCGCTAACATAGAACAGGGAGGATGCGATGCGGCGCGCGCTTGCGGCATTGGCGATGCTGGTCCTGATCTCCGGCGCGGCGCCGGCCTTGCGCGCCCAGCCGCGGTCCGCGGCTCCGCCGGCCGCGGGCGCCTATCGGCATTTCCGCGCGGCCATCTATCTCACCGTCTCCGACACGCGCCGGCTCGCCGACCGTGCCGCGTTCGACCGCGAGTTCGCGCGGGTTTCCTCGCAGCTCCGCTTCGACAAGGTCTATGTCGAGGCCTATCGCGACCATGTCTTCGCCACCGACGAGGAGCTCGAGCGGGTCAAATCCTGGTTCCGGGAACGCGGCATCGAGGTGGCGGGCGGCATCACCCTCGCCGCCGGCGGCCAAGGCGGGCAGTTCGGCACGTTCGATTACGAGAATCCGGCCGACCGCGCCGAATGCGAGCGCGCGGTGCGCCTGATCGCGCGCCATTTCGACGAGGTGATGCTCGACGATTTCTTCTTCTACACCTCGAAGAGCGACGCCGACATCGCCGCGCGCGGCACGCGCAGCTGGACCCAATATCGGCTGGAGCGGATGCGCCAGGTCAGCCAGCAGCTCGTCCTCGGCCCGGCCCGGGCGGTGAACCCGCGGGTGCGCGTGATCATCAAATATCCGAACTGGTACGAGCATTTTCAGGGCCTCGGCTACGACCTCGACCGCCAGCCGCACATGTTCGACGGCATCTATACGGGGACCGAGACCCGCGATCCCGAGATCACCGATCAATTGCTCCAGCAATATGAGAGCTACGAGATCATGCGCTATTTCGACAATGTCGCGCCGGGGCGGAACGGCGGCGGCTGGGTCGACACCTATTCGACGCGATCGATCGACCGCTATGCCGAGCAGCTCTGGGACACTTTGTTCGCCGGCGCGCGCCAGATCATGCTGTTCAACTGGACGGCGATGGCCGATCCCGGCCCCGCGCGCGAGGGCGACCGCGCGGCCTGGGCCGGGCGCCGCACCAGCTTCGACTGGGACGCGATCCGCCGCGCCTGGCGGGGCGAGCTCCCGCCCGGCTGGGGCCGCGCCGCCGGCGCGGCGCTTGACAGCGCCGACGCGGTGCTCGGCGCGCTCGGCCGCCCGGTCGGCCTCGCCAGCTACAAGCCGGTGCAGAGCTCGGGCGAGGATTTCCTTCACAACTATCTCGGCAATCTCGGCATCCCGATCGAGCTCTCGCCGACCTTCCCCGCCAATGCCGACACGATCCTGCTGACCGAGGCCGCGGCCGCCGACCCGCAGATCATCGCGCGCATCCGCGCGCGGCTCCAGGCGGGCGGGCGGGTCATCGTCACCTCAGGCTTTCTCGCCGCGACCCAGGACCGCTTCCAGGAGCTCGCCGAATGGCGGCCGACCGGGCGGCGCGTCTTGGTCGATCATTATTTCGACGGGTTCGGCGCGGGCAACGGCATGAGCCTCGATCCGCCCGGCCGGCCGGCGCAGCCGGTGCTCGTCCCCGAAGTCCATTTCTTCACCAACGACAGCTGGCCGATCGTCCGCGGCGTCGCCTCGGACCACGGCTTCCCGATGATGCTGATGAACCGCTATTCGCGCGGCATCCTCATGCTCCTGACCATCCCGGAGAATATCGGCGACCTCTACAATCTGCCGCAGCCGATGGTGACCCGGATCAAGGCCTATATGCTGCCGGACGCGGCGGTCCGGATCGACGCGCCGTCGCGCGTCGCCCTGTTCACCTATGACAATGGCGCGTTCATCGTCGAGAATTACCGGGGCGAGGAGGCGGAGGTGACCATCTCGCTTGCCGGAACGCCGGCGAGCCTCCTGGACGTCGGCGCCGGCGCGGCGCTCCAGCCCGTCGCCGAGCCCCCGCCGCCCGCGACCCGGCGTGGACCGCCGGCGCCGGAGCGGCGCAGCTTCCGCACGACCCTCCCGCCGCACAGCTTCCGGGTCTTTCGCCCCTCGCCCTGACCCCCGCTTTGCCGCGGCTCCGCGTGCCGGAGCGACCGGCGCCTACGCACGGCATGCGCGGCCCGTCCGCCCGGCTTCCGATCAGCGGCCCTGGCCGTCGTGGCGCTGGCGGTGGATGCGGCGGCTCTCGCGGTCCTGCATATGCTCGATCCGCGCGCGCTCGCGGGCGCTGAGCCCGCCGCCGTCGGCGCGGCTGCGCGCCTCATAGGCGGCGATCCGCGCCTCCTGGCGCTCGAGCCGGGCGGCCTCGCGGGCATTCAGCTGGCCGCTCGCGACGCCGCGGGCGATGCGCTGCTGCTGGTGGGCCTGGCGCTGGTTGATCCGGGCCTGGGCCGGCGCGGCGGCCATGGCCGCGACGCCGAGCGCGGCGGCGAAAAGCATCCTGTTACGCATGTCGTCTCTCCTCGGGATTGATCTCCCGAGGCCCTAACGACGATCGCATGTGCACCCTTCGCCGCGGTCAGGACGCGCGGCTTGCCCGGATGATCCTGACCGGCGGGCTCAGCATCTCCCCGCGCATGCTGCCGCTGCCCGCGCGCGGGTCGGTCGCCATGGCGTGGATGCGGCGGACCACGTCCATGCCTTCCACCACCCGGCCGAAGGTGGCGTAGCCGAGATGGTCGCCCGGCGCGCGCGGGCCCGCGTCCATGCCGGGCTGGGCGCCGACGCTGATCACGAAATCGCCCATTGCGCTGTCGCGCGTGGTGCGCGCCATCGAGATGGTGCCGTCGCGGTGGAGGAGGCCGGTCCGGCTGGTCGGCTCGAGCGGGATCGGCGGCAGCAGCAGCCGGTAATTGTGGCGGATGCCGCCCTGGATGAAGCCGTGCCGGGCGTCGTGCGGGGTGTGCGAGCTGCGGTAGAAGACGCTGTTGTCGAAGCGGTGCTGGTCGACATAGGCGATGAAATTCTCGGTGGTGATCGGCGCGTGCCGGTGATCGAGCTCGAGCAGGATCGCTCCCGCGTCGGTCTCCAGCCGCACCCGCACGAGATCGCCGATCGGCGCGCTGGGCGCGGCCGCATTGGCGGCGGATGCGTTGGCCGTGGCCGGCGGCGGCGGATTGTCGCCGCAGCCGGCGAGAAGCAGGCAGGCGAAGGCGGCCGAGGCGAGCGGGCGAGTCATGCGCGCAGACTAGACCCGAACCGCGGAGAACTGAACCGTCAGCTCAGCAGCGGCTCTATCGCCTCCCAGTCGCGCTCCACCGCGGCGCGGCCGGCGTCGATCGCCGTCCGGATCTTGTCCGGGTCGAACTCGAGCGTGTCGGAATAGGCCTGCTCGGGCTCGATGACCCGGATCGGCGCGAACCTGTATTTCGAAAGCTGGACGTCGAGCGGCCGCAAGATGGCCGTGGCCTGGGCGCCGGTGATCCCCTGCGCCTCCAGGGCCTTGAACTGGGATTCGCGCGCCGAGATCAGATCGTTGATCAAGGTCGCATTGGCGGTGTCGTTGATCGACACTTCCGACTGAAGGATCTCGACGGCGCGAAGCCCGATCTTGATCAGGTTCGGAAAGGTCCGGACCTCGCCGATGTGCGGCTTGGGGGAAGCGCGGATGACGAGGATACCGCGCGGATTCTCCTGCATCGCGGCATCGAGCGGGGTCACGTTGCGGACGCCGCCGTCGACCCACTGCTCCCTGGTGCGGTCCGCGGCCTGGGTCACCAGCGGGTCGAAATAGACCGGCATCGCGCAGCTCGCATAGACCCAATTGTCGATGCCGGGCACGGTCCCGTCGACCGTGCGGAACTCGCCGGTGCCGAGATTGACGACTCCGATCTGCATCTTGATCCCGCTCGTCCGGAGCTTCGTCTCGTCGACGAAATTCTTGATGAGGCGGCGCAAGGGCCTGGTGTCGTAAAGCGCGTTCATGAGCAGGCCGCCGAGCGCGGCGTTGCGCTCGGTGCAGACGTCCCTGTTCCCCCTGATCGCCAGCCAGGTCCGGACCATGCCGGGCACGTCGTCCTGGGCGACGCCGAGCGCCTGCAGCGCGCCGGTCGAAACCCCGACGACGAGATCGACCTTGACGCCGCGGTTGGTGATCAATTCGTCGAGCACGCCGACCTGGAATGCGCCCTTGGCGCCGCCCCCGCTCAGCACAACAGCCAATCCGCCTGCCATCGCCCGTTCCTCCCTTTCACGCCGGGTATGGCGCATCCGCCGATCAGGGCCGCGTGACGGCGGTCACGCCGCGGCGCAGCCGGTTCAGGAGGGGCGGAGCGGCCTCCCTCCTATTGCGGCGCCATCGCGAAGTCGACGCGGATGCGGACCTCGCTGCTGGTGCGGCCCGGCATGACCGGCGGCGCCGCGACGGCGGGGGCCTGGCTGGCGGCGGCATCCTCCATCAGTGTGGCGGCCGAGATCGGGCCTCCCAGCGAATCGAGATCGCGGATGGCGAGCACGCGGTCGATGCGCAGCCCCGCCGCCTCGGCATAGGATTCCGCCCTCGCGCGCGCCGCGCGATAGGCTGCCGCATAGGCCGACCGGCTCGCGGCCTCGGGATCGGCGACGTCGAGATTGGGCCCCGAGAGGACGTTGGCGCCCGCCTCGGTGGCCGCGGCGATCGCCTGGCCTGCCTTGCCGAGGTCGCGGACGCGCGCCTCGATCTGGTTGTTCGCTTCGAAGCGGCCGCGATTGGGTCCGTAATCGATCCGGCTCAAGGTGATCGTCCTTGTCTGGACGTCTTCGGCCCGTATCCCGAGCGCGCGCAGCGCAGCGACGACGCGGCCCATCGCCTCGCTATTGCCGGCGCTCGCCGCGGCGGCGGTCGGCGCGATGGTCGAGACGCCCGCGGTGAAGCGCGCCTCGTCCGGCCTGTTGTCGGTGCGCCCCGAGGCGGAAATCTGGACCAGCACCTCGTCGCGGTCGACGCCGCGCACCGGGTCCGGCGGAGGCCGGTCGCAGCCGGCGAGCGAGGCGCAGAGCATGAAGGCCGGAACGATCGCGCGCATCCCTATCTCCTCGGCAGGATATTGCCGGCCGAATCTAGACGCTTTCGCCCGCTCAGAACAGGCCCGGCACCTCATGCTGGGGCGCGGTCGGCCGGGCCGGGCTCAGCAGCATCCGGGGCGGCAGGGGCGGCAGTCCCTGGGCGCCGGAGGGCGGGGCGGCGGCGATCGCGGCGCAGCTCCGCCCGGCGAGGAAATCGAGCGCCGCGCGGGTCGAGGCCTCGAGCGGATCGCCCATCGGCCGCGCGATGTCGTCGCCGGCCTGGCAGGTCGTGTTCATGATCGGCGCAAGGCCGTTGAAATAGGTGCCCTGGTGCGCCCCGTTCTCGGTCGCGAAGGCGATGATGCGGAAGCGGTCGTCGCAGGCGGAGCGGTCGACCGCGATCTGGCCGACCGGCTTGCCGTAGGTGTTGGTGCCGACCAGGGCCTCGTTGGCATGGAAGAAGGGCAGCATGCCGTTGATCACCAGCTCGCTCGCCGAAGCGGTGCCGCCGGTGCCGATGAAGGCGAGCCGGACCGGCGAGACCGACTGCGCCTGCGGCGCGAAATTATGCCGGCTGTTGTTGGACGCCTTTTCGGGCCTGAAGGTCATGAAATCGAACACGTCCGCGCTCGAGCGGTTGCCGCCGAGCAGGTCGCCGAACAGTTCGGCGATCGAGGTCAGCCCGCCGCCATTGTAGCGCAGGTCGACGATGACGTTGGTGATGCCCTGCGCGCGGAAATTGGCGAAGGCGTTGCGCAGCGCCGGATCGGCGGTGTCGATGAAGGTGCGCAGGTTGACATAGCCGACCATCCGGCCGCCGTCATTGATGATCCGCGCGCCGTAGCGCGAGGAGACCGGAGTCAATGTATAGTCCGCCTTGGTGACGTTGAGGTCGCGCGTGCCGTTGGCGGCGTCGGTGACGCGCAGCAGGCGGGTGGTGCCCGCGGTGGTCGGCCCGAGCGCGTTGGTGACTCCGTCGACGCCCTCGGCGGCGATGATGTCGCTGACGGTCCTGAGATTGGCGGCGCTGGTGCCGATGGCGAGGATCTCGGTGCCACGGTCGATGCCGGCGGCGAGCGCCGGCGCGCCTTCGAACGCCTCGTTGACGAAGACGCGGCGCTGGTTGGTGTCGTAGGAGAGGCGGATGCCGAAGCCCGCGCTCGAACCGGCCTGGAAGAAGGCATTCTCCTGCGCGATCGAGGTCAGGTAGGTGAAGAAGCGGTCGCGGCCCTGGGCCCGCGCGGTGGCGGTCAGCGCGTCGATATAGGCCCCGACCGAGGCATAGGGCGTCGGATCCAGGCTGGCCGGCAGCGTCTCTGGGAACAGATACCATTCGCGCAGCTGGGCGAAGGCCCAATCCTGGCGGTCGCGGAGCGAGCAGGTCGATCCGCTGGTGGTCGTGGTGGTTCCGGTCGAGGCGGTCTGGCCGCCGCCACCCCCGCCGCCGCCGCAACCCGACAACAATCCGATAAGGGCCAAGGCGGCCGTAATACGCTGACGCATCATGACTTTTTCACTCTCCGATCAGGGGCTTAGCGGAAAAAAAGCTGCCTGTCAGCCCCATCGTGACGCGCTTGGCGCCGGCCCGGAAACGCGCCTCTGCAAAGTCCCGCCCGTTGAATGCGCGACGCGGATGAATCCGTCCTTCAAGGCGCGCGATTTTCCGCTGGCGCGGCACCGCCTCGGAGGCGCAAAATGCCGCGACGCAGGACGAAGGGCGGAGGAGCGAATGGAAGTCGAGGTCAGCGCCGAGGCCAAGGACAAGAGGCTGAATCGGCTGGTGGCGGTCACGGTGGTCGTGCTCTCGGTGTTCATGGGTCTCTGCAACATCAAGGACGGCAATATCGTCCAGGCGATGCAGCAGGCCCAGGCCAATTCGGTGGACCGCTGGGGCGAATATCAGGCGACGCGGACCAAGACCCATGTCGCCGAGGGGGCACGGGCGGTGATCGCGACGCTCGGCGGCGCCCATCCGTCGGCCCAGGCCGCCCAAGCCCTGGCCGGGTTCGACGCCAATATCGCCCGCTACGAACGCGCGGCGCCGGGCCTGGCCGCCGAGGCGCGGGGCTTCTCGGACCAATATGACGCGCTCAATATCCACGACGACCAGTTCGACGCCAGCGAGGCGGCGATCGCCACCGCGATCTCGATGGCGGCGGTCGCCGCGCTCGCCGAGAGCTTCTGGCTGCTCGCCGGCGCCTGGGCGTTCGGCGCCTTCGGCCTGTTCATGGGCCTGTGCGGCTTCGCGGGCTGGGGCTACCACCCCGACCTGCTCAGCACCCTGCTGGGGTGAGGCGGCACGAACCGATTTAGCCCGGTCTTAACCCTTGGCCGCTAGGAAGCGCGCGTCTTTCGAAGGGGGCAAAACGAGCATGAGCTTCTCCTTTTCCGGCTTCGAGGCCGCACTGAAGGCGGGCAGGGCGATATCGGCCGAGGACGTGCTGGCGCTGCGCCGCGAAATCTGGCCCGACGGTGCGGTCTCCGACACCGAGGCCTCCGCCCTGTTCGATCTCAACCGGGTCGCGCAGGACGCCGGCTCCGAATGGGCGGGCTTCTTCATCGAGGCAATGACCGAATATGTCGTCAACCAGCGGCCGCCGCGGGGCTATGTCGACGACGCGGCCGCCCAGTGGCTGATCGGGGAGATCGAGCGGGACGGCGCAGCGGCGCGCGCGACAGATCTCGCGCTCGTCGTCAAGATATTGGAGACCGCGCTCAACTGCCCCGAGGCGCTCAAGTCCTGGGCGCTCGGGAAGATCGAGGCGGCGGTGCTGACCGGCGAGGGCCCGACGCGCAGCGGCCCGCCCCGCGCGAACGTGATCGACGAGACCGAGGTTGCGCTGCTGCGCCGGATCGTCTTCGCCGCGGGCGGCGAGGGCGCGTGCACGGTCAGCGCGCACGAGGCGGAGATGCTCTGGCGGCTCAAGGATGCCTGCCTCGCCGCCGACAACGCGCCCGGCTGGAAGACCCTGTTCGCCCAGGCGCTCGGCAACCATCTCATGGCCTATTCCTCCTACCGGCCGCTGGGCCGCGACGAGGCGGCGCGGCTCGAGGCGTTCGTCGGCGATCATCGCAGCTCCGTGCTCGGCTTCTTCGCGCGCATGGGCAGCGCCGGGCCGGCCGCGGGCGTCAGGGGCCTGCTCCATCCGGCGCGCGCGCCCGACGCCGCCGCGGTGCGCGCCGCCGAGGCGGTCACCGGCAGCGAGAAGGCCTGGCTCGACGCCCATGTCGACGCCGACGGCCGGCGCGATCCCTATGAGGAGGCGCTGCTCGCCTTCATCGCGGAGGAGGACCCGCGCTGATCCCGGCCAGAAACCGCTGGCCATCCTCGCTTCGCCCGCTCTAGTCTTCCCTCCGTCCACCGGGGAAGATCGACGATGAGCGCGTCCAGCCAGGCCAGCGTGCCCCTCTTCTCCTACGGCACGCTGCAGCTTCCCGAGGTGCAGCGCGCGACCTATGGCCGGCTGCTCGAGGGGAGTCCCGACGTCATGACCGGTTACCGGCTGGTGCCGCTGACCATCACCAATCCCGAGGTGGTGGCGCTGAGCGGCGAGCCCGTCCACATGATCGCCTGCCGGACCGGCGGCGAGACCGATCGCATCCCGGGAATCGTCTACATGATCACGCCCGCCGAGCTCGAGGCCACCGACGATTATGAAGGCGACGCCTATGGGCGGATCGAGGTGCGGCTCGAATCCGGCCGGGCCGCCTTCGTCTATATCGGGCCCGACGCCTGACCGCGCCCCCCGCCGCTGCCTATCGCTTCCGGCCGGTCGCCGAAGCCGACCTCCTGCTGCTGGACCGCTGGCGGGCGATGCCGCACGTGGCGCGATGGTGGGGGCGGCCGGAGGTGGAGGCCGGCGCCGAGGCGCTCGCCGATCCGCGCATCGACATGTGGATCGTCGAGCATGACGGCCGCCCCTTCGCCTATGCGCAGGATTATGCGCCGCACGATTGGGACGACCATCCCTTCGCCCATCTGCCCGCCGGCGCGCGCGGCGTGGATCAATATATCGGCGAGCCGGACATGCTCGACCGGGGCCATGGCACCGCCTTCATCCTCGCCCAGTGCCGGCGCCTGTTCGCCGAAGGGGCACCGGCGATCGGCACCGACCCGCATCCCGACAATGCGCGCGCCATCCGCGCCTATGAGAAAGCCGGCTTCCGGATCGCCTCGGCGCCGCTCGACACGCGCTGGGGCCGCGCCGTGCTGATGGAGAATTGGCCCTAGGAGTCGAACAGGGCGCGCACCCGAGGGCGGGTCAGCCACCACAGGATCGCCCCGGTCACGCCGACCCCGACCAGGCCTTCGGCGAGCGCCCCGGACGGGATGCGGGCGGCGTCCCCGATCGCGTTGGCGGCGAAGATCGCCAGCGACAGCGGCCACGCCCACCGCCGCCGCGCGAAGCATCCGAAGCTCGCCAGCGCCATCACCAGGGCCAGAGCGAGAAAGAAGGCGCCGACGGCAGGGCCCAGCGCCAGAAGGCGCCGATGCTCTTCCGGCTTGAACCGCCAAATCCAGTCGAGCGGCCCGTCCGGCATCAGCAACGAGGCGCCCGCGAGCGCGCACATCGCCGCCGCGACGGTGAAGAAGGCGCCGAGCAGGCGCGGCGTCAGCCTGCTCAGCGCTTGATGTCCGCGACCATCCCCTTGGTCGACGGGTTGGAGGCGTTCTTCTTGGGCTTCTCCGCCTTGGGCTTGCGGATCTCCTTGTTCGATTTCTTCTGACCCTTCGCCATCTTCATTCTCCTTCGCGTCACCCGCGCTCTAGACCGGCGGCACGCTCGCGTCATCATCCGTCGCGGAGACGGCGTCTTGCCGGATAAGTTGCATCTTGCTACTCGTCGGCCGTCCAGCAGGGAGGCGCCCATGTCCGCCGCCGACAACAAGCGCATCGTCACCGCGATCTACGCGGCCATGGCCGAAGGCGACGGACGGCCGTTCAACGCCGCCATGGCCGAGGATTTCACCTGGATCCTCGAAGGCACCGGCGCCTGGTCGCGGACCTGGCGCGGGCGCGAGACGGTGCGGCGGGAGCTGCTGAAGCCGCTCTTCGCCCAGTTCGCGACGCCGTATCGCTGCCGCGCCGAGCGGATCATCGCCGAGGGCGACGATGTCGTCGTGCTCGCACGCGGCGAGGTCACCACAATCGCCGGCAAGCCCTACAACAACAATTATTGCTTCGTGATCCGGATGCGGGGCGGCGAGATGGCCGAGCTGCGCGAATATCTGGACACCGAGCTCGTCGCCGAGGCGCTCGAGCCGCCCGCCACGGCCCGGCCGTCGGGGGCCTGAAACGGCCGGGCAGGCGCTCCCGCTGAACCAAGCGCCGCCGCCGGCGTTTTCCCCGCCGCAAAAGGGAAGATGGTCATGCGCAACCTCATCCTCGCCGCCCTCGCTCTCGCCCCGGCCGTGCTCGCCGCGCAGGACATCCCGATTCCGGGAGTCGAGGTCGAGCGGATCGGCCTCCGCCCCGGCGAGAGCGCGAGCTTCACGCTCGCCTCGGGCAATGCGCATCAATTGCTCCATCGCGCCTCGCCCAATGCGCGCGGCGCGATCACGATCGGCTACCAGGTCGCCGGCGGCCAATCGACGATCAGCGCGGTCAGCCACACCGGCTACCCGACCCGCTTCAACATCCTCGCCGATCCCGACGGCGACGGCGGCTTCGCGCCCGAAGGGGAGATCGACCTGCCCGGCGACGGGCGCACGGTGACCCGGACCTGGCCGGGCGCGCTCGGCGCGATCAATGTCGGCCATTTCGTCGGCGGCCCGGACGGGATCGACCGCCGGTAAGGAGCCGGCGCGACGCGCGGGGGAGGGCCGGGCAAAGCGAAGGCGCTTGACCGCGCACACCCGCCACCGCTCTATCCTCCGCGAGGAACCGGTGCCCGCCTTCTGCCGGGCCGCGCCGGAAGGGGGGCGAAGATGGGGGATTCGTGGACCGACGAGGACAATGTTCCGGACGAGGAGCGGGCGCCGCTCGTCCTTCCGCTGATCGCGACCGGCATCGTCGCCGCCCTGATGCTGGCCTTCGCCTTCGCGATGCCGCGCAGCCTCGACATCGGACGCAACGACAGCTCCGTCATGGGCGCCGTCATCTCGGGCTGCATCATCAGCATCATCCTCTGGGGGATCGCCTTCGCGATCACGATCCGGCGCGCGGCCGGCGGCTGGCAGGTCGGCACCTTGCTGTTCGCCATCGCGGTCGGCGTCGGTTCGCAGATCGCCGCGATCACCCTCGCCGCGCACCGGATCAGCGGCGACATGGCGACCGTGGTGGAGCAATATCGTGCGCTCAGCGCCGGCGCGCAGACGCCCGAGCGGGTGCCCGCAGGCACCGGGCCGGTCTCGCGGATCAGCGAAGTCTTCCTGAACGGCACGCTGCAGGACCGGCGCGCCTTCGAACGCGACGTCCGGGCCCTTGGCGTCGACCAGATTCTCAGCATTGAGGGGCTCACCCATTCGAGCCCGGTCCTGCATCGTTGCGCCGCGTTCGAAGCGCTCGCGGCGCAGGCGCGCAGGCTCGGCAGCTTCGGCTGGGAAAGCCATCTCGCGGAGGCGCGGCGGGTCGCCGACGAGGCCGTCCGCAACCGGGAGATGACCGCAGGCGACGCCGACGCCTTCTTCGCTTCCGCCCAGGACAATCACTATTTCTCCCAGCGGCAATGGGCGCTCGACGCCGAAGTGGTCGAGGATGCGCAGGAATTGTGCGAACTCTACGCCCGCCGGCCTTGGGTCGTCCGCGGCACCGAGATCCTCTTCGCCAGCCAGCGCGATCTCGAGGAGGTCCGCTTCCACCTGGAGCGCATCCGCATCCATGTCGCCGAGCGGCGGATCGCCGCCGATGCGGTGCGCCAGCAGATGGACGAAGCGGCCGGCCGGCTGGAGCAGTAGGCGCGATCCGTCCCGGCCCGCCCGGCGATCGCGCGCCGCGCCGGCGCCTTCAGTCCGCCCAGCCGGCGATCACCTCCACGAACGCGGCGCCGTAGCGCTCGAGCTTGGCGGCGCCGACGCCCGAAACGCGCGACAAGGCATGGAGCGTCGCCGGCCTCGTCTCGGCGAGCTCGCGCAAAGTGCTGTCGTGGAAGATCAGGTAAGGCGGCAGGCCGGCCTCCGCCGCCAGCGCGCGGCGCCGCGCGCGCAACGCCTCGAACAGGGGATCGTGCGGATAATCCCGCGCCTTGCGGCCGGCGCGGCGGCCGCGCTTCGGTGGGAGCACGATCTCGACTTTCGCCTCGCCCTTGAGGATCGGCCTCGCCGCGGGGCCGAAGGAGAGGCCGCCAAAATCGTCGGCGCGCAGCGCGTCGCGGGCGAGCAGAGCGCGGGCGACGGGCTTGACCAGCGCCAGATCCTCCTCGTCGGCGATCCCGAACACGCTGAGCCGGTGGTGGCCGAAGCCGAGAACCTTGTCGGTCTCGCGCCCGGCGAGGACGTCGGTCAGGTGGCCGATGCCGAAGCGCATCTCGGTGCGGAAGGCGGCCGAGAGCAATTTCTGCGCGGCGGTGGTGGCGTCGATCGCCTGCGGAGGGCTGAGGCAATTGTCGCAATTGCCGCACTGGGCGGGCGGATCCTCGCCGAAATGGCGAAGCAGCAGGGCGCGGCGGCAGCCCGCGGTCTCGACCAGGGTGGCGAGCGCGTTCAGCCGCTCGCGCTCGCCGCCCTGGCGCTCGGGCTCGACCTCGGTGGCGATGCGCCGGCGCGCGCGGGAGAAATCCTCGGCGCCCCAGAACAGCCAGGCCTCGGCCGGCTCGCCGTCGCGGCCGGCGCGGCCGGTCTCCTGATAATAAGCCTCGATCGACTTGGGGATGCCGGCATGGGCGACGAAGCGGACGTCGGGCTTGTCGATGCCCATGCCGAAGGCGATGGTCGCGACCATCACCATCTCCTCGGACTCGACGAAGGCGGCCTGGTTGCGCGCGCGCACGGGCGGCTCGAGACCGGCATGATAGGGCAGAGCCGGCCGGCCGGTCGCGGCGAGCTGGGCCGCGATCTGCTCGGCCTTGTCGCGGCTCTGCACATAGACGATGCCCGGCCCTGGCTGGTCGGCGAGCAGGGCCTTGAGCTGGTTGGCGACGCCGTCGCGCGGCCGGACCTGGTAGCGGATGTTGGGCCGGTCGAAGCCGGCGAGGATCAGGCCATCCTTCGGGATACCGAGCTGGACGATGATGTCCTCCCGCGTGCGCCGGTCGGCGGTGGCGGTCAGCGCCAGCCGCGGCACCTTCGGGAAGGCGTCGAGCAGGGGCAGGAGCAGCCGGTAATCGGGCCGGAAATCATGGCCCCATTCGCTGACGCAATGCGCCTCATCGATCGCGATCAGGGCGAGCGGGAGGCCTGCGATGAGCTCGCGAAAGCCTGCGGTCGTCGCCCGCTCGGGCGCCACGTAGAGCAGCTCCAGCTCGCCCCGCTTCAGCCGCTCGACCGTCTCCGCGCGGTTGGAATCGGCCGAGGTCAGCGACGCCGCCCGCAACCCGAACCCGTCGGCGGCGCGGATCTGGTCGTGCATCAGGGCGATCAAAGGCGAGATCACGAGCACGATGCCCGGCAGCGCCAGCGCCGGCACCTGATAGCAGAGCGACTTGCCCGCCCCGGTCGGCATCACCGCCAGCGTGCGGTCGCCGGCCATGACGCGATCGATCACGCGTTGCTGGACCCCGCGGAAATCCTGGAAGCCGAACGTCTCGCGCAGGATCTGGAGCGGCGATGCCATCGCGCCTCCAGAGCCGCCGGCCAGCGAAAAGTCGAGTCGCATTCCTCCCATATTGCGGGAACAAATATAGAACGCTAGATCAGGCGCAGGGTGAAAGGTCACCCTCGTGCCAGGCAATGACGCGCATATCGTAGATTTCGAGCCGCTCGATCGGGTGCGGCCAATGCTCGAAGCCGTGGCGCCGGGGGATGACGAGGCAGACGTCGGTGGGCGTCGTCCGGCCGTCCCGGGTCATGCGGGCGCGGTAGGCGATCGCCTGATCATAGCCGTTCTGGACGACGAGCAGGCTGTGCCGGCCGGCAATCGAGAGGAACTTCAAGCGGACCCGATCGGGTTCGATCTCCGGCACTGCGGGGCCGGCCTCGTCATGGGGTATCGGGCTTGCATAAGGCACGGGCCCGTCCGGCGTCGGCAGGCCCGAAAGATGGCGCGCCGCCGCGATGTCGAACGGAGTCCATTCGGCCGTGCCGCGCTGGGAAACCATCATCGCGCCACTGGCGTCGGTGCGGATCGTGACGGCGTCGCCCGGCTCGAGCGCGACCGCGCTTGGAGTTTTTTGCGCCGCGAGCGGGCCGGCGCAAAAGAGCGAGACGGCAATCGCCCAGACGACTCGCTTCATCCCTGTCCCCTTCCGTGATGGCCGGTCCATCCTGCCAGACGGCGTCGGCGCGATCTACTCCGCCGCCTGCGCTTCCTCCTCCTCGCGCTCGCTCTGCTGGCGCGCCCACATGTCCGCGTAGAGCCCGCTCTTGCGGAGCAGCTGGGCATGGGTGCCGCGCTCGGCGACGCGGCCCTGGTCGAGCACGACGATCTGGTCGGCGTCGACCACGGTCGAGAGGCGGTGGGCGATGACGATCGCGGTGCGGCGCGCGGCGACGCCGCTCAGCGTCTCCTGGATCGCGGCCTCGGTGCGGCTGTCGAGCGCGCTGGTCGCCTCGTCGAGGATCAGGATCGGCGGATCCTTGAGCAAAGTGCGGGCGATGGCGACGCGCTGCTTCTCGCCGCCCGAAAGCTTGAGCCCGCGCTCGCCGACCATCGCCTCATAGCCCTGCGGCAGCTCCATGATGAAATCGTGGATGGCCGCGCCCTTCGCTGCACCCTCGATCTCGGCCTGCCTCGCGCCATCGCGGCCGTAGCCGATATTGTAGCCGATCGTGTCGTTGAACAGCACCGTGTCCTGGGGGACGATGCCGAGCGCGGCGCGCAGGCTCTTCTGCGTGACCTTCGTGATGTCCTGGCCGTCGATCGTGATCCGTCCCGATTGCGGCTCGTAGAAGCGGAACATCAGCCGCGAGAGGGTCGACTTGCCCGCGCCGGAGGGGCCGACCACCGCGGTCATCGTCCCCGGCTTCACCTCGAGGTCGATGCCCTTCAAGATCTCCCGGCCCGGCTCGTAGCCGAAATGGACGTTCTCGAAGCGGACATGGCCGGCGGCGACCGCGAGGTCGGTGGCGCCGGGCGCGTCGACCACCTCGGCGGGCGTGTCGATCAGGGCGAACATCGCGTCCATGTCGATCAGGCCTTGGCGGATGGTACGGTAGACCATGCCGAGCAGGTCGAGCGGGCGGAAGAGCTGGGCGAGCAGGGTGTTCACCACCACCACGTCGCCGGTGCTGAACCGCCCCCTGCTCCAGCCCCAGACGATATAGCCCATCGCGCCCGCCATCATCACATTGGTGATCAGGGACTGGCCGATGTTGAGCCAGGCGAGGCTGGTCTCGTTCTTGACCGCGGCATCGGCATAGCGGGCGACGGCGCGGCCGTAGCGCGCCGCCTCGCGCTCCTCGGCGCCGAAATATTTGACGGTCTCGTAATTGAGCAGCGAGTCGACCGCCCGCGCCACCGCGCCGGTGTCGAGATCGTTCATCTGCAAGCGCAGCTTGGTGCGCCAGTCGGTGACCATGCGCGTGTAGCGGATGTAGATCGCGACCATCAGAGCGGTGGCGACGACCAGGCCGAGCCCGAACTTCACCCAGAAGAGGATGAGTACGATGGCGAGCTGGAGCGCGGTCGGGGCGATGTTGAACAGGATGAAATAGAGCATCGTGTCGATGCTCTTGGTGCCGCGCTCGACGATCTTGGTGACCGCGCCCGTCCGCCGCTCGAGGTGGAAGCGCAGCGACAGATCGTGGAGATGGCGGAAGGTGGTTTCGGCAAGCCGCCGCGTCGCATCCTGGCCGACCCGCTCGAAGATGCCGTTGCGCATATTGTCGAACATCACGCCGGTGAAGCGCGCGCCGGCATAAGCGACGACCAGGGCGATCGCGATCGCCGCCACCGGCTCCATCCCCGCGGTCATCCGGTTGATCGCCGCGCCGTAGGCGAGCGGCATCACCAGGGTGGTGATCAGGATCGAGGCGACGACGAGCAGCAGCGAGAGGACGACGCGCGCCTTCAGCCGCGGCGCGCCCTTGGGCCAGAGATAGGGAAGGAAGCGGCGCAGCGCCGCGAAGCTCGGCTCGGCCCGCTCCTTCGTACCGGTCGCTTCGTTCGTCATCTTCGTCGCTAGATAGGCGCGCGCCGCGCATATCCCAAGTAACGGCCCCGCAACGACGGGAACAGGATCGGGCCTCGGCGATTGAGGCCGGTGAAGGAGCGGGCTTATGGGACCCCTTGTATACGTGATCGCGATCATGGGCTGCGGCGAAGGCGACCAGGCCTGCCGCGAGGTGCAGGTGGCCGAGCCGCGCTTCGCCACCCAGGCAGCATGCACCGCCGCGACCGCCGACGTCCTCGCCCGCTACACCGATCTCGCCTTTCCCTCGGTCGTCGCCCAGTGCCGGCGCGACGGCGTCCGCCCGGCCGTCCTTCGCGGCAACGACGTGCTGCTCCCGCAGCCGAGCATCGGCCGCCCGTTGCGCTATGCCGCCGCCGGCCGCACCCGCGGCTGATTTCAAAAACCGGACTGACGCCGAGCCTCAGCCTGGAATCGGGCCGAAGCTCCGGTCGAACACGCCGTCGGGCAGGGACGGATTGATCACGCGGCGGGTCACCTGGTGGGTAGCGAGGGTCGCGCCGGTGGCGAGGTCGACGTCGATATCGCGGTGCGCGGCGACCACGCCGCCGACGCGCTGGAAGTCGCTGAACCGGGTCTCGACGCGCTGCCGGGTCAAATCGGCGTCGGGATGATAGGCGCGCTCGTCGCGGCGGCGGATGAGCAGCCAGGTCGCGGGATCGACGGTGAAATAGCTGAGCTGGCCGGTGCGGTAGCGTATCTCGATCACCGGACAGGCCCGGCCCTCGATCCGCTCGCTCGGCATCAGCCGCAGCCGGTTGCCGCGCGCGGCGAAGCGGTGCAGCCCGAACAGATGGTTCTCGGCGCCGTTGAGCAGGGCGCTGGTCCCCTGGGCGTTGCTCGGCTGGGGCGCCGCCGCCCCGCGGTCCCAGAACCAGCCGCCCCGACGGTCGACGCCCTCGCGATAGACGAGGTTGCCGCCGGCGAGGATGTCGATCCGCACGAGCCCGGCCGCGTCCGCGGCGTAGCGGGCGTGGATCACCTGCCCGCGCTCGTCGATGTCGAGCTCGATCAGGCAGGAACGGACGCGGTCGAGTGCGGCCGCGCCGCCGCGTGCGCGGGTGTTGCGGGCGATGATTCCGGCAAGGCCGGCGGGGGCCCGCCCGGCCGCCAGCGGGGCGGGCAGCAGGGCCGCCGCGGCGCCGGCGATCAGGGCACGGCGGCTGAGCGCGGGCCCGTCCATGCTCAGATCGTGCCGCTGATCGTCAGCGTGAAGATCGCGCCGTAGAAGCGGTCGCGATTCTCGGTGAAGCGCACCGCATTGGTCCGCAGGCCGTCGTAGAAGGTGCGGCCGAAGCTCTCGTTGGTGCCGAGCAGATTGTCGACGGTGGCGCGAACGGTGAGGCCGAACACGTCCTTATGCTCGATATAGGCGCCGAGGCTGCCCGGATGGTCAACGAAGTGCCAGCGCTCGTCGAGGCGGAGCAGCGGCGACTGGCGGTAGCGGAAATATTCCGCGCCATAGGCGAGATCGGTGTGCGGGATGTCGTGGCGGAAAGTGATGTCGATCTGGCTGGTCATGTTCTCGTTGATCGGGCGCCGCCGCCCGGTCAGCTGATCGGTCAGCCGGCTCTTCTGGACCTGGAAGCTGAGGTCGATCTTGGCGCCGGGGATTCCGATCGGATCCATGTTGAACGTGCTCGTCCACTGAATGCCGTAGACGGTCGCATTGCCCTCCAGATTGCCCGGGGACTGGCCGCCGTTGACCGGGATGACGTCGACGATGTCGCTGATCAGCCGGCCGTAGAGCCGGGCCGTGGCATTGCCCCAGCGGCCGAGGTTGCGCGCGATTTGGAGCTGCGCGTTCCAGCTTTGCGGCGGCACGAGATTGGCATTGCCGGCATTCTGGGTGCCTGAGCTGACATTGCCCGAGGCGACGAAGTCGAAGAAATTGAGCTGGCCGACGACGCGCTCGATCCGGGCGCTGATGTCGAAGCCGGGCCGTGGCTGCCAGGCGAGGTTGAGGAACCCCTTGGGCCGGTAGAAGGTGCGGGTGAGGCCGCCGGCGCCGTTCTGGCTGAGCTGGGAATATTCGCCGCCGAGCGAGGCCTGGAGGGTGAGGTGCGGGGCGAGCGGGCGGCCGTAGGTCAGCATCGCCTCGGCGCGGTGCTCCTGCACGATCGCGGCGCTGTTGGGGAAGGGGGCGGGCACGAAGTCGCCGGACGGATTCAGGGTGAACAGGCCGTTGTCGACATCGAGCTTGTTGAGCGCGCCTTCGAGGCTGACCTGCCAGTCGGCGCCGCCGCCGCGCCAGCGATATTCGCCGCGCCCGATCGTCTCGGTCTGGTCGCCCACCTGGGTGAAGCGCTGGCCGATTGTCGGCGAGCCGTCGGCGAAGGTCTGGATCAGGGTCTGGCGGAAAGGCGTGTGGGTGAAATGCCTGAGCCCGATCAGCTTCAGCCGGCCGCCTATCAGGCCGAAATCGTAATCGCCGCCGAGCTCGTAATCACATCGCCTCGTCCGCTCCTTGAGGTTGCGGTTGCGGTCGGGCTGGCCGGCGCCGCGGCGGAGCGACACCTCCTCGAGATCCTGGTGGAGGATGCCGGCGGCGGCGTTGAGGTTGAGGATCGCGCCATTGGCGAAGTTGCGCCGGATCGACGCGCTGAGCCGCGGCTGGTCGCCATAGACGCTGAGCACCTCGTCGCGCGTGTCGAGCAGCACGCCCGCCGGCGTCGTCACCAGCTCGGGCCCGGCATTGCCGTTGCGGAAGCTGTCGTTGCGGAAGCTGAGCGTATATTGGGTCGGGCCGACCGAGCCGTTCACCGAGACCTCGCCGTTGGTGTAGCGGAAGGGAGTGCGGCGGGCGCGGATCTGCGGGCGGTAGACGAAATTGCCGGACAGGCCGCGCGAGACCGTGATCACGTTGGCGACCTGGCCGGCGAGGCCGGAAATGTTGAGCGTGGCGGCGTCGACGATATCGATCCGGGCGACGTTGCTGGCGCTGATCCGGCGCAGCTCGGTCAGGATGTCGGTCGACTTGCCGGAGAAGCGCTCGCCGTTGATCAGCACGTTGCCGGTCGCCTGGCCGAGGCCGCGGCGGTCGGTGTCGCTCTGCTCGATCGCGAAGCCGGGCACGTTCTGGAGCATGTCGAGCGCGTTGCGCGGCGCGAAGCGGGCGAAGTCGGCCGGCCTGTAGGTGCGCGCGGCCGCGGCGGCAGGGGTCGCGGCCGGCGTCGCGGCCGGCGCGTCGGCCGGCGCCGCCTGCTGGGCGAGGGCCGGGGCGGCCGAGGACATGAAGGCGATGAGCAGCGCAGCGCGCGCGCAGGACGGCGTCGTCATTCGGTCTTCCTCCCTGGGCCGCCGTCCCCTGCGGCTGCGGAACTTTGTCACGCTACATTTGTAGCATCAGATTTGCGCCGTCAACATGAACGCAGGCCGAACGCCCGGGCCGGTCTCGGTCCGGCGCGAATGCCTATTCGACGAAGCGCCGACCCGGTTCGACGAGCGGCAGAGTGCGGAACCGGGCCGCGGGGGCGTCGGTTCTTTGGGCGCGAGGAGCAGGACGATGAGCGACGACACCGACACGATCGAGATGATCCACGAAGACGCGCTGCCGGGGCACGAAAGCGCGCTCGAGCCGAAGCCCGACTGGGAGCCGCGCTACAAGGGATCCGGCCGGCTCGAAGGCAAGGTCGCCTTGATCACCGGCGCCGACAGCGGCATCGGCCGCGCCGTCGCCGCCCTGTTCGCGCGCGAGGGCGCCGACATCGCGATCGTCTATCTGTGCGAGCATGACGATGCGGCGAAGACCAAGGAGATCGTCGAGGCCGAGGGGCGCAAGGCGATCGCCATCGCCGGCGATCTCGGCGAGAAGGACTTTTGCGGCAAGGTCGTCAGGGAGACGGTCGACAAGCTCGGCGGGCTCGACATCCTCGTCAACAATGCCGGCGAGCAGCATCCCGACAAAGACATCACCGACATCAGCGAGCAGCAGCTGAAGCGCACCTTCCAGACCAACATCTTCTCGATGTTCTTCCTCACCCAGGCGGCGCGCCCGCACCTCAAGAAGGGCGCGGCGATCATCAACTGCACCTCGATCACCATGTACCAGGGCTCGAAGGAGCTGCTCGACTATAGCGCGACCAAGGGCGCGATCACCGCCTTCACCCGCTCGCTCTCCGAGAATCTGGTCGGCGAGGGAATCCGCGTGAACGGGGTCGCGCCGGGCCCGATCTGGACCCCGCTCAACCCGTGCGGCGGCGCCTCGAAGGAGAAGATCAAGGATTTCGGCAAGGATACACCGATGGGGCGGCCGGGCCAGCCGAACGAGGTCGCGCCGGCCTTCCTGTTCCTCGCCTGCGAGGATTCGAGCTACATGTCGGGCCAGGTCCTCCACCCCAATGGCGGCACGGTCGTCGGCAGCTAGGTCTTTCGGTAGACCGCTGATCGCGCGGGGAATATAGAGGCGGCCTCGGACTGAGGGGGAAGTAGCATGCGCGCCGTCGGAGGAATTTTCGCAGGGCTGATCGTGGGCCTGATCGCCACGATCCTGGTCGGCATTTTCGGCGTCGGGGCCACCATATCGGGCCCGATCAGCGTCGATGCCTCCAATCCCCGGCAAGTGGTCGAAGCCTTCGCCAATATGGGCACGGGCCCGAACATCGCGCTGATGCTCGCCTGGCTGATCGGCGGGCTGGCAGGGGCGCTGATCGCCAAGCTGATCACGCGCCGATCCTGGGCGGCGTGGACCGTCGCCATCCTGATCGCGCTCTATGTCGTGCTCAACATGCTGGTCCTGCCGCTGCCCGGCTGGATGCAGGCCTTGTCGGTCGTCGCGCCTTTGGTCGGCGGTCTGATCGGCAACCATCTTGTCGGCGGCGCCCCCGCGCCCGAGGCGGAACTCGTCGAAGCCGAGGACGCGCCGGCCGATCTCTAATGTCCGCTTCGATCTGGCCTCAGCTGTCGCAGGCGCGCGATGGGCCGACGATCGCGGCGCTGCATCTCTTCTCCCAGGTCGCGGGCAAGGTGCCGACGGCCTTGCTGCCGTGGCGCAACCATGGCTGGCACCTCACCCTCCACGTCACCCCGCGCGGCCTCGCCACCGAACCGATCCACGCCGAGACCGGGACGTTCACATTGGCCTTCGACCTCGTCGACCAGGCCTTCCTGCTTGAGGACCGCAAGGTTCGCCGCGCGCTTCCGCTCCGTGCGATGGCCGTGGCCGACTTTCATGAAGCGGCGCTGGCGATGCTGGCGGAGGCGGGCCACGAGGTGCGGATCAATCCCCGGCCCAACGAGGTCGAGCCGGCCATCCCCTTCGCCGAGAATCGCGCGGCCCGCGCCTGGGATCCGGACAGCGCCCGCCGCCTCCACGCTGCCTTGCTCGCGGCGGACCGGGTGCTGCGCCTGTTCCGCTCCGCCTTCCTCGGCAAGGTCAGCCCGGTCCATTTCTTCTGGGGCAGCTTCGATCTCGCCGTCACCCGCTTTTCCGGCCGCCCGGCGCCGCTCCATCCCGGCGGAATCCCCAATTTGCCCGACGCCGTGACGCGCGAAGCCTATAGCCATGAAGTCTCGAGCGCCGGCTTCTGGCCCGGCGACGCCGGCAGCGAGGCGGAGCCCTTCTTCTATTCCTATGCCTACCCGGCCCCGACGGGTTTCGCCGCCGCCAGGGTGGCGCCCGAAGCCGCGCGCTTCGATGCCGCGCTCGGCGAGTTCATGCTCGATTACGAGGCGGTGCGCACCGCCGCCGGCCCCGACGCGACCCTCATGGCCTTCCTGGAATCCACCTATGAAGCCGCAGCCGATCTCGGCGGCTGGGACCGCTCGGCGCTGGAGTGCGACGTGGGAACGCCCGGCGTCCCGCGTGCCGTCGATTGACGGTCAGGGTATTAGGTACAGGTCACGGTACCGACGTCTGACGGCACGGGCCGATCGTTGGAACTCGACGTCCCGGAAGTCGTCTGTCTCGGCGCGGAATGCCGCGACGACGTCCTCCAGCAGTGGCCTGAGGACGGAGGGATCCTGCTCGCGCTCCCGGTTTATGACGAGCGCGGCTTCGCCGACCAGGGTCGCGAGGTGGATCCACTCTTCCGGCTGCATGTGGGTCATGGGGGAATAGGTCAGTATATGAAGCGCCGTGTTCAGGTCCTGTTCTGCTTCCGCAAGACCGTATTCATGCTGCTTCACTTCATCCCCCTAGGAACGGAAATGGCGAGATCGTCTTGCGGGTCTCGTGGACGCTGAGCGTCCGCCCCGCGGGCGCCGCGGCGCGCTGGGGACAGCGGATGCGGGGGCAGAGCGCGCAGGCGGGGCCGATCGGCATCACCATGGGATTGGCGAGATCGAGCCCGTCGGCATAGGCGATGCGCGGCGCATATTTGACGTCGCAGCCGAGGCCGATGGCGAGCTGGCTGTCCTCGCGCGGGTCGAGCCGGACCGCGCGATCGACGGTGCGCGAGATGGTGAAGAAGCGCTGGCCGTCCGGCGTCTCGACGATCTGGGTCACCACCCGCCCCGGCGTCTGGAAGGCGCTGTGCAGATTCCAGCGCGGGCAGGTGCCCCCGAAGCGCGAGAAGGGGAAGGCCTCGCCGGCGAAGCGCTTGGAGATGTTGCCGGCGGCATCGACCCTGAGCATGAAGAAGGGGATGCCGCGGGCATTGGCGCGTCCCAGGGTGGTGAGCCGGTGCGCGGCCTGCTCGCCGCTGACGCCGAAATCGGCGCAGAGCCGGTCGATGTCGTAGCGATGCGCCTCGGCCGCGGCGAGGAAGGCGGCATAGGGCATCATGATCGCCGCCGCCCCGTAATTGGCGAGGCTCATGTGGAGCAGGTGGCGGGTCGGCGCGTCGGGCGGCGCGGCGGCGTTGAGCATCTCGCCGAGCAGTGGCCGGAGCTCCATCAGGGCGAGCTGGTAGGCGAGCGCGAAGGTGCGGCTCTCCGGCCGGAGCAGGGCCGAGAGCATCAGGCGCCTGCGGTGGAGGTCGTAATGCTGGCTCGCCGCCTCGAGCAGCTCGGGCGGCACCACCCGCGCCTCGACGCCCCAGGCCTCCTTGAGCCGGCGCCTGATCGGCTCGGCGACTGTGAGCGGATCGCCGAGCGCGCCGGCCAGGGTCTCGGCCGCCTCCTCGAGCGCCGGGAAATGGTTGCGCTGCGCCTGGATATGGTCGCGTACCCAGGCTTGCGGCGACAGCGCCGCCGGCGCGTCCTCGTCCGCGTCGGCCGCCGCGGGCCGGCGCCGCATCTCGACCAGGGCTGCGTAGAGCCGCGACACAGCGTCGGCGGCGGCCGGCGCATTGTCCGCCATCTCGACCAGCTCGTAGCGCGGCACCGCATAGCCCCCGAGCATCGGATCGGCGAAAATCTCGGCAAGCTGGTCGACCCCCGTTCCCTCGCCGCCCTCGGCCGCAAAGCTCCTGAGATCGACGTCATAGGCCTCGGCGAGGCGCAGCAGCACGCCCGCAGTCACCGGCCTCTGGTTGCGCTCGAGATGGTTGAGATAGGAGGGCGAGACGCCGATCTCGGCGGCCATCGCGCTCTGGTTGAGCCCGAGCTCGCGCCGCAGCCGCCGCACCTGCCGCCCCAGATAAAGCTTGCGCTCCGTCATAAGCAAGAATTGTCACAAATTTACAAGAGTCGCAAGTCGTAGCATGACAACACGACCCTTTTCGGGGCTGCCGCGGGGACCGTTCGATGCTTTTGCTTCGGCGACGACCTAATTTCTTACAGAGGCCCGTTTGTCATGACCGACTTCGCCGACCTGATCCCCGCTCCGACCGGCCGCTTCGACGGCATTGTCCGGCCCTATACGCCGGCCGAGGTCGCGCGGCTGCGCGGCTCGGTCCCGATCGAGCACAGCCTCGCCCGCCGCGGCGCCAACCGGCTCTGGGAGCTGCTGCAGAGCGAGGATTATGTCCATGCGCTCGGCGCCGTCACCGGCAACCAGGCGATGCAGATGGTCCGCGCGGGCCTCAAGGCGATCTATCTCTCCGGCTGGCAGGTCGCCGCCGACGCCAACACCGCTGGCGCCATGTATCCCGACCAGTCGCTCTACCCGGCCAATGCCGGCCCCGAGCTCTGCCGGAGGATCAACCGCACCCTGCAGCGCGCCGACCAGATCGAGCATATGGAAGGCGGGGCGAAGCGCGACTGGTATGCGCCGATCCTCGCCGATGCCGAGGCCGGCTTCGGCGGGCCCTTGAACTGCTTCGAGATCATGAAGGCCTATATCGAGGCGGGTGCGGCCGGCGTCCATTTCGAGGACCAGCTCGCCGCCGAGAAGAAGTGCGGCCACTTGGGCGGCAAGGTGCTGATCCCGACCCAGGCCCATGTCCGCAACCTCGATGCGGCGCGGCTCGCGGCCGACGTCTGCGGCGTGCCCACCCTTCTCGTCGCGCGCACCGACGCCGAAAGCGCGCGGCTGATCACGTCGGATGTCGATGAACGCGACCGCGAATTCCTGACCGGCGAGCGCACCGGGGAAGGCTTCTTCCGCCTGCGCGACGGCACCGGCCTTGCCCATTGCATCAAGCGCGGCCTCGCCTTCGCCGAGCATGCCGATCTCCTCTGGTGGGAGACGAGCCATCCGAATCTCGACGATGCGCGGGCGTTCGCCGAGGCGGTGCAGAAGGCGCATCCGGGCAAGATGATGGCCTATAATTGCTCGCCCAGCTTCAACTGGGAGGCGAAGCTGGACAAGGCGACCATCGCCAAGTTCCAGCGCGAACTGGGCGCGATGGGCTACAAGTTCCAGTTCGTCACCCTGGCCGGCTTCCACAGCCTCAACCATGGGATGTTCGAGCTGGCCTCCGCCTATCGCGACCGCGGCATGACCGCTTATTCCGAGCTCCAGCAGGCCGAGTTCGCGAACGAAGCGGCCGGTTATTCCGCTACCCGCCACCAGCGCGAGGTCGGCACCGGCTATTTCGACCTGGTCGCGCAGACCCTGGCCGGCGGCGATGCCTCGACCGTCGCGCTCGCCGAATCGACCGAGGCCGCGCAGTTCACCGGCGCCGCGCCCGAACGCGCCGCCGCCTAAGGAGAGACGAGATGAAACATTATTGGGTCGTCGGGGGAGAATATCAGGATCCGGATTTCCGGGTGCTGATCCCGGGCACGGAGCGGATGTCCGGACCGTTCGAGGACGAGCGCAAGGCGCGCAACGAATGGATCCGACTCACCTACTGCCCGAACGTGACCGCGACGACGCGCTACAGCATCGCGGCCGAGGCGCGGTGAACGGCCTGGATTTGGCGGAGCGGCCGAGGGACGCTACAGCGTCCGCGATGGACCGCGAACAGGATATCCTGACCCCCGAAGCGCTGGCCTTCGTCGCCGGCCTGCACCGCCGTTTCGACGGCCGCCGCCAGGAATTGCTCGCGGCGCGGGCCGAGCGGCAGAAATCGTTCGACGCGGGCGCGCTTCCCGATTTCCTCCCCGAGACCGCAGCGATCCGCTCCGGCGACTGGCGGGTCGCGCCGATCCCGGCCGACCTCATGGACCGGCGCGTCGAGATCACCGGCCCGACCGACCGCAAGATGGTGATCAACGCGCTGAACTCGGGCGCACAGGCCTTCATGGCCGATTTCGAGGACGCGACCGCGCCGAGCTGGGCCAATCTGATCGAGGGCCAGGCCAATCTCTACGATTATTGGCGCGGGGCTCTATCATACGATGATCCCGCCACCGGCAAACATTATGCGCTCGGGGAGGAGCGCGCGGTGCTGATGGTGCGGCCGCGCGGCTGGCATCTCGACGAGCGCCATGTCGGCGTCTCGGGCAGCCTGTTCGATTTCGGCCTCTATCTCTGGCACAATGCCCATCTCGCGATCGAGGCGGGTTCGGGCCCCTATTTCTATCTGCCGAAGCTGGAGAGCCATCACGAGGCGGCGCTCTGGAGCGACGTGTTCGCGCATGCCGAGGAACGGCTCGAGCTGCCGCGCGGGACGATCAAGGCGACGGTGTTGATCGAGACCATCCCGGCCGCGTTCGAGATGGACGAGATCCTTCATGCGCTGAAGGAGAATATCGTCGGGCTCAATTGCGGCCGCTGGGACTATATCTTCTCGACGATCAAGCGCCTCGGCCGCACGCCCGATCGGCTGACCCCCGACCGCGCCGCGATGACCATGGATAAGGATTTCCTCGCTGCCTATTCGCTGAAGCTGGTCGAGACCTGCCATCGCCGCGGCGCCTTCGCGATGGGCGGGATGGCCGCGCAGATCCCGGTCAAGGGCGACGACGAGGCCAATGAAGCAGCATTCAGCAAAGTCCGCGCCGACAAGCAGCGCGAGGCGCGGAACGGCCATGACGGCACCTGGGTCGCCCATCCCGGCATGGTCGGCATCGCGCAGGAGGCGTTCGACCGGCCGAACCAGCTCGACCGTCTTATCGACAGCAATGTCACGCGCGAGGACATGCTGCGCCTCCATCAGGGGCCGCGCACCGAGGCGGGGCTGCGCGAGAATGTCCGGGTCGGAGTCCAATATATTGCCGCTTGGCTCGGCGGTCGCGGCGCGGTCCCGCTCTACAATCTGATGGAGGATGCGGCGACCGCCGAAATCTGCCGCACCCAGCTCTGGCAATGGCTGCGCTTCGGCGCTCCGCTCGACGACGGGCGCATCGTCACCCGGGAATTGTTCGACTCTATTCTCGAAGAGGAAATGGCTGCCTTGCCCGCAAGCGCGGAGCTTAGCGAAGCGCACAGGCTCTTCGTCGACCTGGTCACCGCCGAGGCGCTGGAAGAGTTCCTGACCATTCCGGCCTACGCCAAGCTCGATTGATCCTCCCCGGGACGGGGAGGGGGACCAGCCGGCGTAGCCGGATGGCGGAGGGGCTTGAAGATCCAATTGCGGGCTCGCCGCCCCCTCCGTCAGCGCTTCGCGCTGCCAACTCCCCGTCCCGGGGGATCCAGTCGAAGCAAAATCCGAAATCGTTCGATTTCGGACACCAAGATTTGGTGAAAATTCCCGCTAATTGGCAGCCGTAAATCCGGCGTTCAGGTCCGCCCACAGCGTTTTTGGCGGTTTTCCGCCATTTTCTGCACTTGGCACGGCGGATGCAATTTCCCTGGCATGGCCGCGGGATGGTCCCTCGGCCGGTCAAGGAGATACGAAATGACGCTTTCCATCAACAGCCTGCAGTCGCTGGCCATCTCGCTCGTCGGCGCGCTCGTCGCCAGCAGCCTGTTCCTTTCCGCCGCGATCGGCCCGGTTCCGCAGGTTCTCTGATCCCCGCTTTTCGCGGGGCCGGACCTCGGACCGGTCCACCCGGATCCATCCACCCCTCATTCGGAATTGAAGACATGAACACCGACTACGCCCTCGACAAAAGCAATGCCAAGCTGCTCGGCGTCTGCGCCGGCCTGGCGCGCAGCACGGGCTGGGACCCTCTGCTGGTCCGCCTCGGCGCGGTGGTGCTGACGCTGTGCCTGTTCGGCCCGCTGATGATCGCAGTCTATATCGTCACCGCCTTCGTGGCCGAGAGCCGCTGACCGGCGCACCATGCACGCGGCCGCGCGCCAACTCGAAGCCGGCATCGCTGCTGCCGCTTTCCGCCTCGCGGACGCGGGCCCGGCCCTGATGCTCTACGGCCCGGCCGCCGCGCTCACCGCGCTCTTGGCCGGCTGGATCGCCGGCCTGCCTGCGCTGCGCTGGGCACCCGCAGGCTGAGCGCCGACCGCGCTCAGCGGATCGGCAGGAACAGGCCGAGGATCGAGAGCGCCAGCGCCATCATCGCCGCCATCAGGGCAACCCGCGCGAACCGCGCCGCCTCGCGCGCCGACCTGTTTCCCTCATCATCCATCATCTCCGTAAACGCTTCAGCCCGGCAAAGTTCAACCTGACAGCGGCCGTGCGCTCCATTATCACCGCCCGGCAGGCGCCAGCGAAAAAGCGCCGGGGAGGGACGATGGCGAAAGCGGCCCGGCCGTTCTGGCGCAGCCTTTATTTCCAGGTCCTGGTCGGCATCGCGCTCGGCATATTCGTCGGCTGGATGTGGCCCGACTTCGGCAAGGCGCTGAAGCCGCTCGGCGACGGCTTCATCAAATTGGTCAAGATGATCATCACCCCGGTCATCTTCCTCACCGTCGTCACCGGCATTGCGGGCATGGCCGATCTGAAGGCGTTCGGGCGCGTCGGCCTCAAGGCGATGGGCTATTTCCTCGCGGTCTCGACCCTGTCCCTGGCGATCGGTCTCGGGGTCGCGAACATTGTACAGCCGGGCGCGGGCCTCAACGTCGATCCGCACACGCTCAATGCCGAGACGGTCTCGACCTATGTCAGCCAGGCCCACGAGCAGAGCGTCACCGGCTTCCTGCTCAACATCATCCCGAACACGCTGGCCAGCGCCTTCACCGAGGGCGAGATATTGCAGGTGCTGCTGGTCGCGATCCTGTTCGGCATCGCCCTCTCGCTGACCGGCGCGCGCGGCGCCCCGGTGCTCGACCTGCTGAAGCTGTTGACCGGGATCGTCTTCCGCATCGTCCATATCCTGATGTACGCGGCGCCGATCGGCGCCTTCGGCGCAATGGCCTTCACCATCGGCCAATATGGCGTCCGCACGCTCGCGAACCTCGGCGCCCTCGTGCTGACCTTCTACGGCACCGCTTTGCTGTTCGTGCTGATCGTGCTCGGCCTGATCGCGCGTTTCGCCGGTTTCTCGATCTTCGGCCTGATCCGCTACATCAAGGACGAATTGCTGCTCGTCCTCGGCACCTCCTCCTCGGAGAGCGCGCTGCCGCTGTTGATGGAAAAGCTCGAGCGCGCGGGCTGCCCGGAATCGGTGGTCGGCCTCGTCGTCCCTGCCGGCTATTCGTTCAACCTCGACGGGACCTGCATCTACATGTCGCTCGCCGCCTTGTTCATCGCCCAGGCCTGCAACATCCCGCTTACGCTCGGCGACCAGCTCTTCCTGATGGGGGTCGCGATCCTCTCCTCCAAGGGCGCGGCGGGGATCACCGGCTCGGGCTTCATCGTGCTGGCCGCGACCCTCCAGGCGACCCACCGGATCCCGGTCGAGGGCATGGCCCTGATCCTCGGTGTCGACCGCTTCATGAGCGAATGCCGCAGCCTCACCAATTTCATCGGCAATGCGGTGGCGACGATCGTCGTCGCGCGCTGGGAAGGCGCGGTGACGCCCGCGCGGTTGAGCGCCGCGTTCAGTGCCGGCGATGCGGCATCGACGCCCGGCGCACCCGCAGCGCCTGCATCGCCAGCCTGACCTCCCAGAGGAAGAGGACGAGGCCGAAGATCAGCAGGAGCATCGCCAGCACGAACAGCCAGGCGATCGGCCGGCCGAAGGCGACGTCGGCGAGATCGGCGATGAACAGCATCGCGACCAGCACGCAGACGAACAGGGCTGCCGCGGTGCAGGCGCTGAGCGCGAGGTTCACCACCGTCATCCGCCGGTCGAGGATCCTGAGCTCCGTCATCGCCCCGGCGCGGGTCTCGTCGTCGAAGGACGAGAATTCGCGCTCGAGCTGCCGCGCCCGCTCGACGACGCGCGCCAGCCGCCCGGCGAGCACGTTGAGGATCGAGCCGATCCCGGCGAGCAGGAAGACGGGCGCGACCGCAAGCTGGATCTGGTGCGCGATGGTGGTGACGGCGGCTCCGGCGCCCACCGTCCCTAGCCGCCCTGGCCCATGTCGAGGACGAAGACCGGCCCTATGTCGATCGTCTGGCGGCCGGTCGCGAGGTGGATCGCGACGTTGAGCGCGCCGTCGGCATAGTCGCGATTGGCTTGGCCGTTGATCTCGAACATCTGCCACTGCGGCGTGACCGTGACCCCGCCGCTGAACACGGCCGTGTACGGCGCTCCCGAAAGCTGCACCGCATTATAGGGCAGGGAGGCCGTGGTCGCGCCATTCTCGCCCTGCTCGAGCCGCGCCCAGAAGGCGAGGACGAGATGATCGCCGGCATGGACGGCGCGGTTGATCGGCACCGAGACCGCCGTCGTCCAGGCCTGCGCACTGCGCCCCGGCACGTCCACGCGCAGCGCCTTTCCGCCCTGCACGCCGGGATCGCTCCGCACATGCCCGCGCGCACCGTTCTGGGTGCCGTCGACGCGATAGGCGCGCGGAACCGGAACCGAGATGACATGGCTGAGGATGTCGTCCGCGCCCTGCTGCGCGGCCGCGGGCGCCGCCGTCCAAAGCGCCGGCACGGTCATGAAGGCGGCGAGGGCCCTGAATTTCATTTCGCTCTCCCCTGCAAATGTCCCCGGAAGGCTAGCGCCTCTCCGGTCCCGAGCGAAAGGTTTTTTGAACCCTCTCCTCGCGTCCTTGTCGTCTTCGTGCCTTAGGGCGGAACAACTTTCTCTTACGGCCCCACATCCTCGACCGCGCAGCCCGCGCCGTGCGGGTTGCGCCAGCAGCGCAGCGCCGCCTCGACCTGGGCCTGGGTCGGCGGGCCGCCGCCGGCGAAGGCGAACTCGATGATCAGCGCCCCGGCATGCTCCTCGGCATCGTCGTAGATATTGGGATCGGCCGCGCCCTCGGCATTGCGGACGAGCAGGCTGCGGTAGCGCGCGACGTTCGCCGGGCGGACCACACCCGCGGCGCAGAGATGGTTGGCGGCGGCGGCGAACACCGCGCCGGTCTGCTGCGCCGAGGCGGCCGCGCCGTTGCGCCCGGCGCTGGAGAAGCTCTCCGCATCCGCGCGCGCGGGTAGGGCGATACGGCAGGCCGCCCGGGCGGGCGGGACCGTCATGGCCGGCGCCGCGGCCAGGACCGCGCCTGCAGCCGCCAGGATCGACAATTGGATACGCATGATCTTCCTCCTCGCTCGGAGCCCGCCCGCAGCCTAGCAGCAGAGCCCGCCGCGGCCAATGGCGGCTGGCGAAACCGGCCTCTTGGGACTATCGTGTCGCCGCACCGAAAGTGCCGCCGCCATACAGCAACGGAGTCCTCCCACGATGCGCCTCCTCGCCCCCGTCCTCGCCGCCCTGTTCGCGCTCGCTCCCGCCGCCGCCATTTCGGGCCTTCCGGTCGGCGCGCAGGCGCCCGACTTTACCACCGGCGGCGCGCTTGCCGGCCAGCCCTTCCGCATGAATCTGCGCGAGCAGCTGCGCCGCGGCCCGGTCGTGCTCTATTTCTATCCGCGCGCCTTCACCCAGGGCTGCACCCTGGAGGCGCACGCTTTCTCCCTCGCCGCTGCCGATTTCCGCCGCATGGGCGCGCGCGTGATCGGCATGTCGGCCGACGATTACGAGGCGCTGCGCCGCTTCTCGGTCGAGGGCTGCCGCAACGCCTTCCC
>Ga0070686_100000113_pt1 | contig 56629 bp, 95 predicted proteins | sample KBSS23LmetaG_FD_65654 | JGI IMG/M metagenome (GOLD analysis project Ga0070686, IMG submission 65654) | Switchgrass rhizosphere microbial communities from Kellogg Biological Station, Michigan, USA - KBS S2-3L metaG | ecosystem: Host-associated > Plants > Roots > Rhizosphere ...
GTTTGGGAAGGTAGACGCCGTCAACACTTCGCTACCCCCCGCTTACGTTTTTGTGCGTGACACTCCCTACAGAGCAGAACAATACGTTCAGGATCGCATACTGCGCGCACGTTGTGACGTTCCCAATCTTGCAACTCGGGTTCATGGTCGAGGTGTAGGCTCGAGCCATCAGTGCTGGTGTAGGTGAATAGCCCTTGTGCCTGGCACTGGCTATCCTGGGTGTGAGGGCCTGTGGGTAGGGCTGCCCCACAGACGGGCAGGATGCCTGCCTGTACTAAAGCAGCGATGAACTGTGGCCTAAAGGCTAACCACGCGCCGTTGTAGCCACGCTGGTGCGCTGTGCCCCTGGCCCTATCGGTAGAGCGTGCATGGGTAGGACAGGGCTGGAGGTTGGAGCAGCGTGGCCACGGACATGGACGTGAGGCCGAGGTTGGCATCAGTCCTCCCATGCCTTGTGACACATACAACTGGTAGTGTGTGTGCCACGTGGAACACCTGGGGGTGTTTGCCTGGGGGTGATTTCATAGGTGGTCCAGCGGACGCCTTTGACTGGGAGATCTTTGCCGGCGATGCGCCTGGTGGTAATCACCCGCTGGCATTCCTCCTGATTGCAACGATGACGGCGTCGAATGTGACCGTGGCACTTCCGGACATCAATGACTTCCGAGTTATTGCCTTTACAGCGAGGGCAGAGGATCCCGCGGGCTGACTTCATGGGTAAGCCCTCTTTACGTACCTGAGCCGTCCGCAGGGCCGAGTAGGGCCAGCACGTCAGCGACTCTCACCCAGTTACCAGCGTCCGTCCCTTCCATGCCGTCTTCGGTCCAACGCTTCCGCTCCAGCGCCATGATCTGCGCCCGGAGCGCGGGCCGTCCGGCGTCGGCGGCAGCAGGTGGGGGCTGCTGCCGTTCTGCTGCGCCAGCGCGCATAGCAGCTTCTACGATTCCCTCAATGTGTTGGAGTTTCGCGGCATCTGGCTTGTCTGTGTTAATGATCAGCGCAATCATCTCCAGCGGCCGTCCGCCCTCGGGCGCGGGGGCAGGCAGAGGAATCGAGCGGACGCACGCCGGCCCGCACTCGGGATCGTCGCAGTAGCCCTGCGTGATCGGACACGGCCTTGTCCTCACGGCTTCCCCTCCTTCGCCGCCGCCGCTGGCTGGCTTTCTGGCTCGGACTGCCAGCACTTCGCGCAGAGCACGACGATTCGCCAGCCGTGCCTCGGTTCGCAACCATAGATGGTCGGCACATAACCCGGTCGAACTCTGGCGTCGAGGTAATCGCCACATTTCGCACAGGTCATATAGGTCACAGTCGCCGTGCGGCCGTCAACGCCTCAAGAATAGCCATCGCTCGGTCAGCAACACATCCCGCGCACATCGGGTCGTGACATGGCCCAGACACCTGAGCAAGTTGCCGCGCGAGTGCGATGTCGTCCTCGGCGGGGGGCTGGGCCGCGAGGAGCGCCCACTCCGGCAGGGCGAGGACGGCAAGTAATGACACATGCTCGGTCGTCTCGGTGCGCGGCGATGGGAACGTGTTGTCCTGCGACCAGCCAGTGAGATTCACCGTCGTCGTCCAGCGCGGCAGCTTCTCAATCGCCGCCTTCAGCTTCTCGACGGGGGAGTCAGGCATGGTCATCGGCCTTTAGTTGGCGTATGGCGTCTAGAATGCGGGCGCGGATGCGCGTCCCGACTTGTGCAGTAGCGCCGCCGAGAGCGCAGCGTTTTGAGCACGAAGACGCGGGCGCAGCCATAACAGCGCCGGTAAAATAGGACCGGGGATGTCATGTCCCTTCCAGAAGATTAGGCATGGTCATCAGCCTTTCGCTGCGCTCTCTTGCGGCACGCTGCTGCATGGCACGTCCGACACTTCCAGCGAAGGCCCCACGGATACACCGAGATGGCCGTCACCCTCGGCGATTGCTTGTGGCCCGCTCGGCACTGCGCCGGCACCACGACTGTCTTCGTATGCATCGATAGTATCGAGCAGTCCACGAATGAGCGCCCGGCCGCGCCGCCCGATCGCCAAGAGGTCACAATTCGCGTGTAGATACATCGGGTCGCCATTGGGAAGCCTGAACGGTTCATCCTTCATCCCCGTGTCCCTCCCCAGACGAGGCCGCCTCCGCACAGGCAAGCGCATCCGTGAACGCTGCGATCGCCGCACGGCACTCGTCCGCATTCAGCGTCCAGCTCTTGACCGTCTTCCACTGCCCGCAGCATTTCTCACCGCTAAGCCGCGAGCCATGCCCGCACCCCTCGTCGTCAAGCTCTGACACCGACACCGCCCAGAACTCGCGATGCTGCGGACACCGATCGACGCTGAGGTAGACCTTCCGCGCTGTCGTCATTTTGTGTCCCCAGACGAGGCCGCCGGGGGCGTGAACTTGGAACAGCCTGGCACCGTGCGCCAATCGGCCGGCGACTTCGCGTGCTTCGATTCGGGATCGCCGCACAAGATGCAGCGTGGCCCCTCCGCGCCTCGCTCGGCACGCAAGGCGGCGAGTTCGCCTTCAAGCACCGCGATGCGCGCCTCGGCGGCTTCGGCTCGCTCCAGCACATCCGGCAGCAAGCACGAATCGCGGCCGTCGCAGCCATACTTGCAGTCCCACTCGCGTTGCTCCGCGATGAGATCATCCTGAGCCTCCTTCCGCTGCTGGCGGGCAAAGGCGTAGATTTCTTCTTCTGCTGGCCGTGAGGCGAAGACTGCGCCAGTGCCGCCGATGACGGCGTTTGTCTCCAGCCAGTCGGTTAACTGTTCCGCCGCCGTGCGGACGGGATCAGTCGCCATCTATCGCGCCTCCTGCATCAGCCGCTCAGCCGCATCCAGCGCGTCGTCGTGTGCTGACGACAACGGACGCTCCCTGCCGATTTCCACAACCAGCCGCAAGGCCGCCTTCAGTTCGTCTCGCTCTTGCTCCACGCGGGCCACGATCTGCGCGTAGTCCAACGCCATCGCCACCTTCTGGTCCCGGATCTGGTCTCGCTCGCGCTCCAGCACGCGCAGGGCGGCGACCGCTTTCTCCAGCAACTCGGCTTCAACGAGTTCGTGCCCCGCTGGGTATGTCTCACCGTAGCCGCGCTCTATCCATCGCCGAATGCGTTCAGCGCAACCGGACAAGTAGGCGATTACGGCATCGCGTTCGGCCGCGATCTGCTCCGGCGTCAGGATCGCCTCCGGGGGGACCACGGGGGGCACAGAGGGGTTAGACATCCAGTTGCTCCACCATCTGCATGCGCCGTCCTATCCATGCCATCACCGGAACGGCCATGCTGTTACCTAGCGCCTTATACCTCGGGCCGTCTGCCGCGAGTTTGCCCCTATAGGGAATCAGCGTGTAGTCGTCGGGGAAGCCTTGGAGCCGTTCGCATTCTCGGGGCGTCAGACGACGCACCTGCATTCCTGACTGCATCGCCGGCGTCTGGTGACAGGACAGGGCTTGGGCTTGGGCTTGGGCTTGCAACCCGCGCGCATCGCCACCGCTTTGCCAGTTGAACGCGACCGCTGGCGCGTGAGCTCCAGCCGCTAACGGATGGCACGGATCGCCGGGCTTCGGATTGCTCCGATTCGCCTTGCTCGTAATCTGCGTCGTGTCAAAGGCGACCGCTGGCATCACGCCGCCGTTCGCGTGGCTGTTTGTGAACCCGCCCGCGCGCAGAGTCGGCGCCAACTCGCCAGCATCCGCGCCGTGATCCTTCGCGCTGAAGGCGACAATGTTTTCGGGCATTCCGCCGGGATCAGCCCGCAACCCGGCGAGTCCTTCAGTCCACCAGCCCTGCCCTGTTTCGCTATAGCCCGTCGGCACAATCGGCGTCCCGCGTCCGGTGCCGTCCTCTGAGGCGTCAAAGCCGTCCGCTCGGAGGCTATGCGCTACGAGATGGCCCGCTGCGGCATGGTCGCAGTCGAGGCCGCCATCAGTGCTTCTGAGAGTGCCGGCGGTAACGACTTCCCCCGCTTCTCGGCACGGCGCAGGATGCCCCGACAGGCTCTCGCGCTCAAATAGAACCGCGGCGGCACGGCGCCAGTCTCCAAGATGGCCGACAACGAACACGCGCGCCCGTCGCTGGGCCAACTCGAAGTACTGAGCGTCCAACACTCGGTAGGCGAACCCATACCCGAGCTGTGCCAGCCCTCCAAGGAAGGCTCCAAACGCCCGTCCGGTGTCTGCCGACAGGACACCGGGGACGTTCTCCCAGACCAACCAGGTGGGCCGATAGCGATCAGCGACAGCCAGATACGTAAGGGCGAGGTTGCCACGCGGGTCAGCCAATCCCGCCCGGAGTCCGGCGACTGAGAACGACTGGCACGGAGTTCCGCCGACGAGAACATCGATAGCTGCATCCGGCCACTCCCGAAACCGCGTCAGGTCGCCCCAGTTCGGGACTGACGGATAGTGATGCGCGAGCACGGCAGACGGAAAGGCGTCAATCTCCGCAAAGGCCACGGATTCACACCCGAGCGGATGCCACGCAACAGACGCCGCCTCAATGCCGCTGCACACACTGAGATACCTCACGCGCGCCGTCCTCTCGGCTGGTCACTGGACGGGGGCGTCATGCGATCGGCCTTCAGCTTCAACTACTTCGACGGTGGCCGCGAACAGCCAGAGCAGCGCAGCCACGTCTTCGACGCCTTTACCGAGCACGATGCACGCTTGAAGCGGCTGCTTCTTTTCTGCCGCCATCACCTTGCGAACCAGCGTGATCCACGGCTCGACGCTCGCCTTGTAGCTGTCTCCGGCCAGCGAACGGATACACCGACGCGCGTCGTAGAGTTTCGCCGCCATGCCGATTGTTTCTTCTGTCACTCCGCGATCCTCCGCGCAGTCAGGCTGATCGAGGGCGGCGGCGGACACGCCTCAAAATGCTCCACCGCCACCGCCATGAAGCCTTCCCTTGGCCGATTCAGCCAGAAGCTCTCGGGCGTGCTGTACTGCTTCGACGGCCCCGCCGGACGGACCGGACGCTTGAACTTCTCGCGATGGGCGAGCTGCTTTAGGGTTGACATAAGGCGATGGCATCCTCAACGGACCGCACGATCCACGGGTACGGCCCGCGCCACGTCTCGCGCCACCGCATCTGCGCCGACGTCAGCTTGCCCGTCTTGCTCTTGACTTCCACGAGCACCGCTGAACCGTCCGGACGGAAGACGATCAAGTCCGGACAACCAACCCGCGACAGCGGAATGACGGCACACCCGATGCGCTCGAGCGCCGCAGCGATGGCCTTCTCGTTGGCGTCACGCTTCGGGTTGCGGGTGATCCGGCTCACTCGTCTTTCCCCGCTGCCGCTTTCTTCGCGTCGAATCGCTGCGCCAGCTTGCCCAACCCGGTAAAGGCGGGCACCGGCTTCGTCGTCACCGGCCGCACCGCCTCAACCTCCGCTGGCACCGGACGGCCCGCATGTTTCTGGCACCGCAGCTTCACGCTGTTGTCGAACACGATCAGGAGATACGGCTCGCCGGCTTCAATGCGGCAGTCCTCCTCGGCACCGCACTGGAGCCAGGAACCGGCACGGAGCCACTGGCCTTTAGGCACTGACGGCCTCCCGCAGCTTCCGCCGATGGTGCGCGATCGGATCGTGATCGCACGCGCCCCCGTGTAACCGTTGGCACTCGTCCTGCCAGTCCGCCGGTTGCGCTGGCGCCGGCGTGCGCGTCTCGTACTCATCCATCCAGCGCCCTTGTGAGAGCCATGTCCTCGGATGGCAGAAATCCGCGTACTGCGGTTTCCCTTGCACGTAGCGCGTGATCCCGTCCAGGATCTCGGCGAGCGTCGCCTGCGTCCGCGCCCGCTTGAACGCCGCCAGCGCCGCGAGCTTCCCGACCTTCCGTGGAAACGCGGCCCAGAACTGATCGAACTCGCTTTCGTGCATCTCGACAGATCCCCCGCATTACCCCCTAAGAGATACGTCTCTCGGGGCTGGCTGCTGCGGCAGCGGTTCACGCCTGCGTCCCGTTCCCTACACGGCGTCCGGCTGTTGGCGCCCTCGCACTGAAGGCCGCCGGACGGACTGTCTTTTTCTCGCGCTCTCGCGCGTCTCACACGGGGCCGGGTCGTCAGCGGTGGGACGTTGCCCGGAGACAGTCGACGATCAGGGGTCGTTCGGAATATCGCTCTCCGAACCGCGCGCAGCCGTTCCCGGGTTCTAACCGGCGGTCCCGTGGCTGTCGAACCGGAGCCCTCGCACTTCTAACGTGCGTGCCGCATGGAGACGCGCTTTTGATCTGCCCGCTGCGTCCAAGGCGGTACCTGAGCATCTGAACTGTGGGGTGGTACAGTGGGCGGTTAGCCGCCGCGCTGTTCAATCCACAGCTCGGGGTCAGGGGCGGTCCGGGGGCGGTTGCACGCTTCCCGGCCGTCCCGATAAACCTACTCCTTTCGCCCCTGCAATTCCAGACAAATCAGCGCGGCCGCAAAGGATTCCGCGCACTTCTAATATGTAGGCATCAACTACATGGCGAAAGCGCGGCCGCGCCTCAGCCCGCCAACGACAGAGCGCGCACGCATCGCCAGGGCAGACGTGCGGCCAGGCTTTCACACCCACCCCCACGCCCGCGCCACCTTGACGCAGAGCGCCACGGCACCCACCCAGGCCACCAAACTGATCGCCAGCACCGTGAGCACGAACAGCGTCACTAGGCTGAAATAGCGGACAGGCGTCACGCGGTGGCCTCCCCGAACAGCGCCCCCTGGCGCAATCGCTCGGCGGCAATCTCACAGTACCGCTCCTCGATCTCGATGCCGATGGCTTTGCGGCCGAGACGCTTGGCGGCCACTAACGTCGTACCGCTGCCCATGAATGGATCGAGCACGGTATCGCCGTCGATCGTTGTCGCCAGAATCGCGCGCATCGGCAAAGCGGCCGGAAACGATACAGGGTGATGCTTCTTGCCGCCTTGCTCTGGCGGAATCCGCCACACCGACAATAACGCCGGACCTGACGGTTGTTGCCAAGCGTGCAGAGCCACACCGGCAGCGCAGGGCTTGACAAACCACAAGATCCGTTCTTCCGATGGCGCAAACATCCTCGCGTTGAACGTCATCGACACGCCGCGATCCCAGATGAGTTCTTCTCGGAACACGAGCGACGTAGGACGCACCCATCGCACAGGATGCAAGAGTGTTCCATCGCGCCATCGGCACTTGTGGTTATAGAACAGCGAACCGCCGATGCGTAGAGCGCGACCTACAAGATCCACGACCTCGTTTTGAAGTGCTTGGTACTCAGGCTCCGACATGTCGTCGTCGTAGCCCTCGGCATTTACATCGCGCGCAAAGCCGAGCATCCCACTAGACTTTGCCCAGATGCCGCTTGGCGCTTTCGGGATCCGCTCACCCAATGTGTTGTATGGCGGACTCGTGAACGCCATCGACACACATGACAGCGACGGCAGCACGTCACGACAATCGCCGTGGTAGATCGTGCAGCCGTCCTGCTCGTAATACGCTTTCACGCTCGCGCCTCACGCTCCGCCAGCGCCAACAGATCCGCCGGAGGCTCAGGCGGGACATACCGGTATTCGCTGATCACCCGCCGGCCGACACGCCGCTGCCGGTTCTCGATGGTCAGCCCCAACTGCGTCCGCAGTTCGCTCAGGCGTGTCCGGTAGGCGTAGCAGCCGCCGACGTGGGACAGTTCCATCCCGTCAATCCAGCGGTGCGGACGCTCGCGAAAGTACTGCTCGATCCGATCTCGGAAACTCAGGGCTTTCATGCAGTCGCCTCTGAACCAAAGAGATCGAGTGCGCCTTGAGCCAGCCGTTGCACCGCGATCTCGCAATACTTTTCTTCTAACTCGATCCCGACAGCCTTTCGACCGAGCCGCTTAGCCGCAACAAGAGTGGTCCCTCCGCCCATGAACGGATCGAGCACGGTCCCTGCATCCTGCGGAGCCTGCATGAGCGCCCAACGCATCAGCGATTCTGGTTTCTGTGTTGGGTGCCAACGTTTCCCGTCAGGGTTCCTGTTCTCGCGAAGTAACTTCGAAGGCTTGTCAAAGTTGGTCCACGCGAGCTCGAAATCAGCGAGCGTCGGCATCATGCTGGACTTAACCCACGCGAGCCAGCAGCGCGACGGCGCGAGATCGTAATAGTTGCCGCCCCAGACTATTTGCCAGCGACAGAGCGAACGGGCAACCGCCAGCGCCTCGCTTGCTGTGTGACGATCCCATCGTTGCGCGTCCGAGTACATCGGATCGCTCGCCCACGTTCCGCCAGACCATCTGTCAGCATGACCGTATGGCGGATCGGTCAGAAGCAATCCGTAAGTCGCCTGTCCGCACCGCATAGCGACATCGCGATCAAGCACGTCTCGACAATCTCCGTGGTAGATGGCGATCCCGTCCTGCTCGTAATAGGGCGTCATCATGTCCGCTCAAAACTCAGCGTCCCATTCGCCCCGCGCCGGCCGCCGGTGATCGCCAGCTTATAGAGATGAACATCGCCATGGCAGCAGCGGCAGAGACAGAGCAGCGCTTTCGGGTCGTCGTCCTTCCCGCCCAGGCTCCGAAACTTCATGTGATGGACGTCGACGCTGTCCTTGCTCTGGCACGCACGGCACCGGTAGCCGTCCCGCTCGAGCACCAGCCGCCGGGCGAGCTGCCACGCCGTCAGCTTGGCGCGGACTGTGGCCTTCTTCTCGGCTGCACGGCTGGTCATCTGCGACTTAAAAGACGTCTGCATGTGTCGCCGCCGGATGCACCACGCCCAACCGTTCCGCCAACTGCCGTGTCTTCGCCAGGTCCGCCAAGCAGTGCGCCTCGATGGCCTCCCAGTTGTTGTCCTTGAACAGCGTGGCGATGTCGGCCCCGGTGTGTTCGTCTGGCACTTCGATCCCAAACCGCTTGCAATAGAACGGCAACCCGCGGTACTTCAACGCGCCATCGAACGACAGCGCCAGCATCAGATCCTCGATCCCGTCGTGCCGGTACTTCCCCAGGCTCAGCCGCGGCGTTTTGACGCCAAGATAGAGCGAGCGCCGGAGCAGGAGCAGGAGGTCATAGCCGAGGCAGTTGAACCCGATGAGCGTCGGCCGCGGCTGCCCCACAGGAGCCACACGCGACCAGAACCATGTCAGGATGGCCTGCTCCTCGGACGAGTCACGTATGAGCCACACGTGCGGCTCATCGTCGTCCTCCTGACACCCAAGCGCAACGATCCTGGCGAGGTCCACGTCCAGCGCCGCACGGGCCAGCGCCTCACGGTTGGCCTGCTCGATGTAGGCGGCGATCTTGGCCTCGTCGCGGTAGTTGGCTGGCGCGGTGGCCGGCTCGAGATACGAGCTGGCGATGTCTAGCGCCACCGCCTCGACGTCGAAGATGAGCGTGCTTGTCATCGCGTCAACTGCATTTCTTCTTGCTTAGCTTTGAGAAAATATTTCAGCGACCGGATCAACTCGATCGCTAGTTCCTTGCAGTCTCTGGCTTCCCGCTTCCGCTGATAGGCAGGCGTCGTCTCAGCCAGCACTCGCGCCCGGTTCGCAGCCTTCTCGCTCCTGAAGCAATCGAGCAACACCTGAGCAAACAGGAGATCCGCTTCCCGGATCTCGTCATTGCAGTTGCCGAGTAGGGCCGTCAGTTTGACGAGCAGTTCGGAGGCGCGATCGGGTTGCAGGTCGGACGCCTCCCGGATCTCAACCTGCATCGCCCTCACGAGCCCCCGAACAGTCGTACTCATTGGCTTAGAATGGGATGTCGTCGTCCGTCAGTTCTTCGACCGGCGCCGGCAACGGAGTCGCCTTCACTGCCACGAGCGTCGCAGTCGATGCCTTCGCCGTCTTCGGCGCCCGCACGCGAATCCCGCCCACGACCTTGCCCTGAAACGAAATGTTCGGGTCGGTGTAGAGCACGATCTTCTTCCCGACCCAGTTGTCGGTGTCATCGCTACCAAAGATGCGCTCGCACAACTGGATGTTGGTGCTGTTAAGCACAAGCGGCTTCTCGGACTCAGCGAACGTCAGGCACCACTTCATTTCCGGTTCGGCGCCTTCTTTGGCGACGTTGTGCGGCTCACACCCGGTGATCGTCAGCAACGCGCCCTGTCCAACGTCGCCCTGTTTGAGAAACTTGCTCTCTCGCATCTCCGATGTTTTCGGCATCTCGCTCTCCGTTTCGCTGTCGTCCTCGATCTCGTCGTCGCGGTCCTCCCATGCGGCGGTACAGCGCCCGCACCATCCGCAGCGAGGACCACAGGCAGCACTCACCAGCGCCCTTGTTCTCGCCGCAATGCCGCAAGGTTATGCGCGAGCACTCTCACGGTGTCGCTGCCCATCCGATCCATCAACTCCCCCAGCCAGCGCAGCGCCTCGAGCCGGTAGGCGTCGTCCACCGTGTCCATAGATGGCGGACGCCGGCCGTTCTCCGGCGTCGCGTCCAGATGCAAGCGGTTGGCTGGGAAGGCGTGGACGTCCTGAACGGGGGCGGGCTGCTGGGGAGCATCGAAGGTTACGGAACTGCTAGGATGTGCGAAAATGTCTGCGGCCATGACGTGAGTCCTTTCGCGTCGTGTTTCCATAAGGCCCGTCGGTTCATCACCCGGCGGGCCAACTTTGTTTAGCCCACCAGCCGATCGATCCGCGCCTGGCTGTGCGTGGTGGCATGGCCCTTGGTGCCGCGGCTTTCCATGACGGTTGCCGTGGGGCACCGGCTGTAGGCCAACGCAATCCGTTCCTCGCTGCGCCGAAGCGAGCGGGCGAACCGATCTCGTTGAGCGCTGGCGAATGTCGTGAGCCAATCCAGCCGCGGGTTCGGTTTGAAGCTGGCGATGCGCTGCTGCTTAGCGTGGTGAGTCCCCATGGCCTTAGCTTGAGGATTCTTCGCCGAACATCCCGCGCCAGATAGCCCCGATCCCTTTCCAGACGAGCACCGCCGCCGCACCAATCACCAGCCATCCCAGCACCATCAGCGTCGAGGCGAAATCGTCTGGGGTCATGCCACCCTCCGGCGGTCTTTGCGTGCCAGCTTCAGGATCCGCAGCTTCAACGGAAGGCCGCTGAAGCTCTGGCGATAGGCTGGCGTCAACGTGCCGAGCAACCGCCGCCGCTGCTCCAACTCTGTGGCCTGCCCAGGCAGATAGCCGAGGCCGATGAAGCCCAGGAGGTTGCTGACGAGCCGCGCGATCAATGGACCCGCCTTGACTCCCGCGTCGCCGACCTCAAGCTCCCGAAGACGATCCGGCCCACTTTGCTGATGGCCTGCTGCTCGTCCCTGGCGTACTGCAAGCCAGTCTCGAACCCATCGAACCACGCACGATCCACCTGCGATGGCTTCTGGAGCCAGGTGCGGAACCACGGCAACCGAAACAGAAGGTCTTTCATGGGCTACTCCAAGATCCACGCGACGATCACCGCAACGCCGCCAGCACTCCGAGCGCCACCGCAAGTCCGAACATCAACGACAGCACCAGCACCATCGCCCACACGCGCACCGAGAAGTCGTCGGAATACATCGGCGCTATCCGCGAGGCACGCACGCTGACGCCGCACCAGCCGTCTTGCTCTTGCCTTCACCGTCGCCTGGGCACTGGTCGCAACCCATGTAGATCCAGAGCAGCCAAAGCTCCCAGCTTCCCGCGGCGATCTCCTCGTTCAGTCGCCGGCACTCCTCCGGAAACTGGCAGGCCGCGAGCAGGCTCCGCTCCCGGTGCCGAACCGCCCCCACCCCAACGACGGCCATCAGCACCGCACACACGAACCCTGCGATCACGCCTTTGAATCTACGCATCAATCTGCCCACGCTTTCCCGCGCCACTTCGCGCGAAACTTGTTGAGAAGGGCAATGTGCCCACCCTTGGCCAGCCAAAACAGGAACGCCGCCAAGGCGATCCCGCATCCTCCAGCACCAATGACGATGCCCACAAGGAGCGCACTAAACCCGCCGATCGTCACGCTAATCATCGGCCCTGTACTTTCAGCAACTCGCGGACGGCCTGCGCCAAATCCGCCGAGTCATCCCGAGCCTTCCGCGTCGTGCCCAAGTCGTAGAACGCAATCAACAGATCGATGAGTTCTTTCCAGAACTCTGGCGGCAGATGCCGAAGCCGCCAGAACGACAGATGCTTCTGGCCTGGCCCCGTCTCGCCTTCGTAGGCAAACGTGCTGGAGAGTTGCGCCTCGGAGATGCCGAGGTCGACCGCCATAGCTTTCTGCGACAGCCCAGAGCGAGCCGCCGCACGGCTGACCATGCCCTTCCACTCTTGGAGCGTCGGCCGTTTCGTTACGGTCGAGCCGGAGTCAAGAGACTTGACTTCCATCGGCGGGAGCGGTTGCTGCTTAATGGTGGACATGACGATCACGCGCTCCGGTGCCGCGCCTGCCGACGCAACGCGAACCCGCTCTCGCCAGCCAACCAGCGATCGATCTCGGAGCGGTCGAACAGGAAGCGACGGCCGCAGCGACGGAAAGGAATCCCGATCCGCGGGATCGCTTTGTAGAGCGCGCGAACAGAAGCGAACCGCAGTAGGTCGGCGGTTTCTTCGGCGGTGAGATAGGGCGAGGTCATGCGGCCACCTTACGTGACGCAGTCCGCGGAAACAGATCCTCGATGGCACATCCGAAGAACCGAGCGAACGCATACGCGGTATCGAGTCGGACGTTGCGCCAACGCCCCCCTTTAAGGTCGGAGATCTGCTGCTGAGGGATGCCGATGGCGCGTGACAGGTCTTTGGCCCGGATACCAGCAATCCGAATGGCCGCGCCAATCCGGTTGCCGGTAGCCCGGTAGGGTTCACGGCGAAGGGCTTCAATTTGCTCTGGTTTCAGCTTCATAAACGTGTCAACACGCATAATACGTGTATTCCAGAGTTCAGGTCAACACGATTTTTGGCCCATTATTCGTGGTAGCTAGAAGCCTTTATGTTTCAGCGATTTACGTGCTTGAGCGAATCGCTTCACGCGCGTATGATTTCGGCCGTGGGGATCACCGCCAACCTGAAACGGTTGCTGGAGCAACCGAAATACAGGCGGCAACAAGGCGAGTTGGCAAAGCGGATCGGGGCCACACCGACCCAGTTGTCTGATTGGAAAAGCGGACGCTATACCGATCTCAGGATCAGCAACCTCATGGCGCTCGCCAAAGAGTTCGGTGTCAGCGTAGAGGACATCATTAAAGGAGAGGATGCCGAATACGATCGATTGATGAAGGTAGCTTTTACCCGGAGAGAAAAAGTGAGAAATTCACTACCGAGTGATCTGCCTTCTAGTGTACAAGGTTCTACTGCAACATCAGACTCGGGAGGATCTGGTGAGTACTCCGCGCCCGCTTCCCAGGCTGTCTCGCCGCTCGAAATCGCAGCCGAGATCACCAGCCTCGTTGCCCACCTGCGTCGCCTGGCCGACACCCTCGTCGTCCTTGGGGGACATTCTGCAGGTGCTCGCGCTGACGAGGCCAGATTATCTACATCTGCTGAACGTCTTCGCCAGAACACTGCTGGCACGAGCAGCCCACGAGGCCGCCGATGAGGCCGCACATATGCGCGCCACCGACACGAGGCACCGAGCGCACCTATCGCTCCTGCCCACGCGCGCGGCTCGGCCACCCTGCCGGCCTGCCCCCGTTGGCCTGCGAACGGACAAAGGCTGACGATGGGCGTGAGGCCCACGCCAGATGATTCGCTGCTCCGGTTGCCAAGCGGCCATCCCTGACACCGCCCCAGACGGCTTGTGTGACGCCTGCCGCGGACAGATCCCAACCGTGCGAGACTTACACCGGATGCAAGATCGCACGGCCACCCCACACCGCCCCGACCCGATGCCGGTCATCGTCACCGACGTGCAGATGCCGCTCTGGTCCCTGATGCTGTTGATGCTGACCTGGGCCGTCGCCGCGATCCCAGCCGTCTTTATTCTGATTCTGGTGACTGCGTTCCTGGTCGGCATACTGCGCGGGATTGGCCTGATCTGATGGGGGTCTACGAACGAAAGGATTCTAAGTTCTGGTGGATGCTCATCGAGGGCATCGACAAACGCCTATCCACCAAGATCCCCATCGGCGCAAAGGGTGAGGCACGCAAGGACAGCCGGCGCGAGGCTGAGGAAATCTACCGGGCCGCAATGGGGGACCTGGCCCGCAAACGGTTTGCCATCCCAGATGATCGGCCAGCCAGGACGTTTAAGGCCCACGCGGAGTGGTACCGCGAGCACGTCTCCATCCACCACAAAGGCGGCCGGCGCGAAACCTCAATCGTCAAGACGCTAATCGCCGCCTTCGGAGACTTCGCGCTCGAGCAGGTGACGCCAGCCAAGATCGAGGAGTGGAAGACGGCCCGCGCCAGAACCAAGGCCGCCAGCACGGTCAATCGTGAGCTGGACGTGCTGAAGCCGCTGCTAAGCTCAGCCGTTCCCGTCTATTTGGAGCGGAATCCGGCGGGGCCGGTGAGGCGGATTGCCGTGCGTCAGTTTCCGCCCATCACGATTCTGTCGCCCGAGGCTGAGGATGCCTTGCTCGAGGTGGCCGACATCGAGGAACGGGCGCTGGTACTGCTTGGGCTGGATGCCCTGCTGAGGTTGGGCGATGCCCGCAAGCTCGAGAAGGTTCACGACCGCAGCACCTACCTGGACATCGTGGACCCGAAGACAGCCAGGCCGTACAAGGTGCCGGTGTCGCCACGCCTGCGGCTCGCCTTGAACGCGCTGGCGGGTGGCGGGGGGTTCTACTTCGGGCGCAAGTATGCGGGCCGCTGGCAGCCGATGGGCGAGGGCACCGCGTTCGACCTGTTCCGCGAGCTCTGCGTCAGGGCTGGCGTGCTGGCTGGGCGGAAGGCTGGCGGGATCACGTTCCACAGCCTCCGACATACCGGCGCCACGCGAGCGGCCTCAGCCGTCAAGTTGTCGGTGGTGCAGAAGCTGGGCGGGTGGTCGAGCCTGAAGCAGCTGGCCCGGTATGACCACCCGGACGATCCTGAGATGATCCGGGCGGTGGAAGCCATCGGTGCTCGGCAGCCGGTCAAAGGCCGCAAATCCTTAGCAAAATAGAAATCTTCGTCGGGCCTGCCGATTGTTGTTGACAGCACTAAGCGGTTATTATATGCTTCTCTCATGACGAACAACAACGCCGCCAACGACCGCAACGAAACAATCGCCATTCTGAAGGCTGAACTGAAGCGCCGCAGCCGGAAGGTATGGAGCGTAACCGGTGGCAAGGGCACCGCGTGGGGCTGGATCACGATCACCGCGCCGCCGAAGCGCTGCAACGAGTTCGGCAGTATGACCGAAGACGACCGCGCCGAACTGGCTGCGCTGCTCGGCTTCGAGAACGTGGCCGCCGTCCACCATCAGGGAGCCAGCATCGCGGCCTCAAGAGCCTATCGCGCCGAGTACATCGCCCGCGCCGAAGGCAGGACGCCGGAAGTCATCGCGCAGCCGTACTGGGATTAGAAGTTGGCCAAGAACCCGCACGCGGTCGCCCTTGGCCGGAAGGGTGGCCGCGTCTCGAGCCCGAAGAAGGCGGCAGCCGTCCGGGAAAATCTGGCGAAGGGCCGCAAGCCGGCGAAGCTGTGCCGGTGCGGCTGCATCCTGTCGCGGCATCGCTGGTACCCGCCACGAGCGTGCAAGGACTGTATATGCCCCTCGTTTTTCTTACGTCCCCCTCACAGTAAGAGGTGACAAGTATCAAAAACATTGAGGCTTTTGCAAATGTACGTGGCGGGGCCGACGAGACATCGGAGTAATGGACGCCAGTCGCCAGTAGTGGACTAAAAGCGAGATCATCCCCGGATTTATAGGCGCAAAATGCAACACTCGGCCGTCTAGTACGTTGAACGAGTGGACACTGGTTGACCCTAGTGGAGCAGTTTTCCTTACGTCAGGCTCACGTTTTGAGGAGATGGCAGATGAGAACCAAGACAGCGGTGGCCGTTCTGATCGCGGTGGCGTTGACGGCGGCGAGCGTCGCGGCGTTCGGGCCCTTCTACCAGCCGCTGGCTGAGGGCACCGTCACAGCGCAGGCCGCGCCAGCCTTCCTGACGTGCTACACGGTAGACAGCGGGTTCGACCTCGTGGCCGGCGCCTCAAGGCCAGATGTGCTGTCCACGTTCGTGACTCGGGATCGGCTGGGCCACACGGCAAAGGTGTGCTATCTCAGGACAACGGCCGCCCCAGATTGGCAGCCGGACAACGCGTCTCAGGAGCAGCCCATCACCTGCGACCAGTTCGGCACCTGCCACAACGGCACGGGGGGCGCGGCGCCACGGCGATGAGCGGAATCTCAAGCGGCGTCCGTCTAGAATGCCCTATGGAGCTCCATCAGCAGCAACAGGCCGCCAGAGTCCAGAAGGAACTTGAGCGCTGGTTGCAGCGGAAACATGTGCCGATGTCCGTTGGGCTGACGGCCATCACCTGCCTGCTGCTGGACAAGGCCGTAGAACTGCATGCCGCGGGCGATCCCGACGCGCCGAAGGACATGCGGAGGATTGCCGCGAAGCTGGAACGGCTGGCCGCTGCGGCGCCGGGTGACGTGCGCAACGTGCAGTTGGCGCTGGCGGATGCGGTGATTCCTGACGCCGGCCGGTCGGGGTAGAATCCTACACGCTGCGATCGCTTAGCCTCCGATGATACGCAGACCGGTCGGCGCGGCCGGTGCTCCCGGCACGACTTGAAACGCGAGCGGGGCCGAGGTGCCGGTGCCGCCCGGGCCAATCGCCAGCACCGTGAGGGTGTAAGTGCCAGTCGGCAGCGGCTGCAACAGCACGTCGATCAGCCCAGGCGCTGGCTTGCCGACATCCTTGCAGTTCACGGTACCGGTCGGGATCGGCTGCGCGCACAGCCGATAGAGCGTTGTGTCAAGGCCGTCGTGCGTGAACTGCACTCGGGAGGTCGTGGAGTTGGGCGGGATCACCGTACCCTGCGCCGGGGCGAGGCTCGCGACCCCAACCACCGCCACGACGGCGCCGACGATGAGCTTGGTTCGGGTCGTCATATAATCCCTTTTCCTTTAGACTCAACGCTGACGCCCACCAGCCGCAAGCATCCACGACGGGGCGCCGTGGTTCCCAGCCTTAGCTGGTGGGTCGTCATTCCTTCCACGTCTTGCTACAGCACGGACAGAACATCCACCCGCCATCCAATCGCTCCGGCATCAGGGCTGAATCACAGCCACAAGGCGAGCGGCGTGCCGGCGCTGAATCTGGTTCCATGCGGCCCAGCACCGATGGAGATGGAGCCGCACCCCTTCCCGGAGCTCCACCGCCCCGCTCCGCTGGCCGCAGTAGACGCAGGGTGACCCGGTCCTCCTCAGTGGCGGAATGACCGTGAGCGCCTTCTGAATCAGCGGCAGGCGCATCAGCCAGGTCAGACGGCGTTCCGGTTGGCCGAACGTCAGACCGGACAAGCGCCGCCGCAGGAAGTGTAGTTGCGCTTCCACGCGCTGCGCTGGCGTCAGATCTTCGATCTCCATCCCGGAGCGGTGTTCCGTTGCACCGCATGACTAGGCGTTTGGATGCGCGGCCTTCCACGCGTCCCCCTCGGCAATCACCGCCTTGATGTTTTCCGCCAGCGCGGCTCGGATCTCATCGTCCGTCGGCAGCGCACCAGTGGCCGCATGACGATCGCGGAACAACTTCCCGATCATCGGCACGAAGACATTCGCCAGTTGCAGAATGAGAGTCGGGTCCATCAGACGCCTCCAAACCGCGGAATCAGTTTCGCTGCCGGCGACCGCGGCTTGGGGTCGTCTGGGATGGCGAGCAGCACTACCCGTGCCGTCTGCAGATAGACCTTGAGCGATTGCTGCCCAGGCTTGTCGAGCAGGGCTTCAATCTGGTCCAGCGCCGTCAGCGTGGCCGGCCGCCAGCCTTCCGGGATCTGGCCGATCGTCTTGACCGCACCAGCGCAGGCGTCAATGACGATACGGGTATTCCGGTCGCTGACGAGTGGATGGCAGGCTGCGCTCCCGCTCGCCGCGATTGGCCCGTTACAGACTTCCACCTTGTTGAGCTCGATCACGGTGTGCTGCAAGCTCCCCACAGCCACAACCGCCTCGTTGGCGTGCCAAAGTTGCACACCGACCGGCGACAATGACGCGGGCGCGGTAGCACAGCCGCACGCGAACACGACCGATGCGATCAGGACAGTGAGTTTGAGCCGCATCACACGCTCCCCGTCAGCAGCGGGAACTTGTTCTCGAGCCGGCCGAGGACCGTGACCAAATCCTTGAGCAGCCCGAACGCGGCCCCCGCCACCGACAATTCAGCCGACCACATCAGCAGGTGCGCGAAGTCCCTGGCTGGGATCTTGTCCGTCGTCATGCCCGCGCCCACCAGCGTCACCATCAGCAGGACGTAGTTGTGCAGGAACCGGATGGCGATCGCCATCAGCGGCGTGACCACATTGACCACGAGATTGGGCTGATGATCGGGCGTCGTCCCAACCGTGCCGGTGGTCAGCGGAGAGCCGCCGTTGCCTGTGCCGGTGCCAATGATCGTGACGGGCACCGGCGGGATCGGTTCGACAACGGTCTTGTCATCTGCCATGCGGTCTCCTTTAAACGTGCGGGATGCGGATGTCGTGGCCGAGGATTCCTGTTGCCGTCAACAGCGCGAACAAGATGATCAGGACAGCCACGATCCAGATCACGCGCGGGATGATCGCCGGCACACCGGGGATCTGCCCGAGCAGCCAGTTGGCGACCGCCGCAACGAGACAGACAACGACGATGATGATCAAGAACTCTACGAACCCCATCGGCTTACCCTCCTACCTCACAAACCCAGCCCGCAGGCCGCGGATGAACTGCTCGCCGCACTCCCGCGCTACCCCGTTCCCAATCGGCCGGCACACGAGCCCGTTGGAGCAGCCAAACGCCCCGCCCGGCGCATACAGGCTGATGCCAGCCCCGAGCGTCAGCGCATCGGCTGGCGAGGTCCAGCGGCCATCCCCGTACATGTCCGGGTTGGTATCGTGAAAGAACGGCGGCTCGATGTGGATCACCGGGCAGGAGAACGGTCCGACATGGCCGTGCGTGCCGTCGTAGCCGGCCAGGAGCTCGAGCACGCCAGAGCCGCTATCGTCCAGAGCCTTGTGCATCGGGTCGCGGCGGCCCTCCCACTCGATGAAATCCCAGGCTGACGGATGCGGCGGCGTGTCAATGCCGCGGCTGCCCCTCGAGCACAGCACCCCGCCCATGTTCGAGGGCCGGTTGAGCGTGCCGCAGTCGTAGCCGTTGGCCAGATCCTCGTTGCCGACGCGCAACAGCACATTCCAGCGGCTCCGCGCCACGTCCACGTTCATGTCCCAGATGTGCTGGATCTGCTGCTGGTTGAGCCCCTGGCAATCCGCGAGCGCCGCATGCGCCACCCGCAACCCTTTCAGCGCACACGTGTCGAACATCAGCGTCAGAGCTTCTTGATAGCCTGGCGCGAACGGATCCAGATAGAACCCGTTGTCTTTCTTCCACTGGCTCAGGTGCGTCCCGATGGTGACGATCACGTTGTAGCCGAGCACGATCGGATCGGCCAGGATGGCGCTCAAGTCATCGCCGTTCTTCGCACTCGTTGGGAGCGTGTGCATGGTGTAGCCGAAAAATCCCCACTCCGCCCCGTCCTCGGTCCTGATCTTGTGGCCGTCCGTGTGGAGGAATCCGTGCTCCGGTCCGGACGGGCCATTGTTGCCACCGCCACTACCGCCGCCGTTGGCCGGCTGGTCCCCTTCGATGAATAGCGGGTTTCCGTTGTAGAGCGCCCAAGTACGGCTTGCTGGGTCATAGGAACCAGTTTCATAAGTACTCGGCTGGCCGGGGTCATCGGTAGACCGCTCCTGTAGAGATCCGTTCGATTGCCGAGAAAGCCACGAGCGGCCATTCGGACTCTTGGCCGCATACAGGCCGTTGCCCTGCTTCACCAGCGTGCAGGACTCGTCAGCCCCAATACTCGAGCGCCACTCAAACGGCTGGCGGTTGTGGTCGCCTGGCGCCGTCGGTGGTTGGAGACTCTGGCCGCCGCCATGCCTCCAGTTCAAGATGCCGTGCTGCGGATCGCGGATCGCGCTGCTCATCGAACGGGCCTCGTTTTCCCTGTGCGCCCGGTCACCGGGCCGGTCGGTGTGGTGTACGTCAACGACATGTAGGCAGACCCACGCTCCACCCAGACCCGCACCTGTGCCCCACTCGGGTTGACGCGATCATGGAAGCTGATCAGCTCACCATCGGGCAGGTGATTGTTCGGCCCCATCGTGAAAATGTCGACCGTGACTGCTGGCTCAATCATGATGTCCTCAACCCACGGAGCCGCCGTAGGCACTCGTTGCGGAATACATCCACTCAACACCGGGCGGACACGCGTGCCGCCTCGGAGATAGAAATCGGATCGGCCTGACAAGGTGTGCTCGTTGAAGACGGGCGACCCTGACGCATACACCAGATCGGATCGATGCGCTTCCCACCGGAACCACCCCGCCCCGAACGCGAAGTAGTTCAGCTCAATCATCCGGTCAGCGCTATAGGCATCAGCCGTGGCATCGAACACCAAACAGACCACCGCCCGATCGCCAAGGTCCGGCCCGCACCAGTAGCGATCCCACAGCGCCAGGATCCAGACGGCCCGAGACAGCTCGCGCGTCTCGAACACCTTGCAGGTGCCGTGCGCCATCGCCAGGAACTTGTGCTCCCCGGACAGCCACGCCCGCGACTCGCTGATCGCCATGCGTCTGGGGAAGTGCCGGGTATCCGTCCATGTGTTGCTGCTGTCCGTGCCGCTGCTGTCCTCGAGCAAGTGGAACCAGTGATCGTCCACCGCCCACTGTTCGTAATGCGCGCCGGCCGGGGCCAAGCTGCCGAACTTCATGTACTCGAACACGCCCCCATGATGGAGGGGCGTCTGATCCATCGCGTGCGTCGGACCGTTGCGCGGCCAGGTGTCTGGCGTGCCCATGATGAACGGATACAGATCGATGACGTGACCGTCTGCTGAGCGTTGCGGCACCAAGGGGCCAACCGGCTGGGGGATCGGTGGCTCGGCTGGCGCCTGCTGCTCGGGAAATTGCGGCAGATCGGCCACGTCAAACCAGAGGAACCGCGTCAAGCATGCGCTCTGGAGCCAGGTCGCCACGGCACACTGCGACCCCCACCGATTGAAGCGAATGATCAGCGCCCCGCCTGGCTGTGGACCCGCCGCCAGCACGTAGCGCTTCCCATTGGCAAGCGCCACGCAGTCATAACCGGACTGGCCGACGGTGATCTCCCCGTAGGTGGTGTACTCCCCGATCACCCGTGACGGATCGGCTAGCGTCTCATCGCCGGTGACCATCCGGCCTGTGATGGCCTCGACGTACCGCCAGCCTTGGGTGCCGACCGAGCAATCCGAGATGTGGAGCACGCCACCCGCGTCGTAGATCACCGGGTTGACGCCACACGCCGTCTGGTTGATGCGCGTCCACACACCAGCCGTGTGCTCCCAGGTGACCCGAGCGAGGCCGTGCGACTGCCCTGCCATCTTCAGCCCGTCCGCTGACAGACGCACATAGAGCGGCCCCAGGCCACCCGCCGCCACTTCCTCCGCCGGCAGCGCAACATCCCCCTGACTGGTCACCAGCCGCGAGCCACGCACCAGAGAGAGGTATGTCCCATCGGGCAGCGCCTCGCCTTCACACCCACCGGGAATGTCCAGGATGCGGATCATGCGGACACCTCGAGCGCCGGTAGCACATCAGAGAGCCAGTTCCGGCGGCTGGCGATACCGTTGAACCCGCCGTTGATCTGCCGCGTCACTCGTGTCAGGTCGTCATCGTCAGCAAACACGTTGCAGCCTTTCGACTTCCACACCCAGCCTGCGACCTCGAGCGCGTGCGCTTCATCAATAACCAGTTCTGGTTGCTCTACCAGCGGCAGGCCGAGGCCGACACCAGCCATCGCGTAGGATGTCCGGCCGGTGAGCTGCAGCAGGCCCCGCCCGCGGAATCGCCAACCATCGCCGGGCTGGATGTTCCCCATGCGCCGGCCATACACCCGCTCGGCAATCTGCTCTGGCATATGCGCGCACGCTTGCGCCGACTCCAACGAAGGAAACCGCAACGGCCACACCACCATCAGCCGCTCAGCGGAATAGTTCAGGCTCTCCACCGACCGCGTCAGGCCCGCTGTTTCATGAAGACACTGCGCCAGGAAGTGCTGAATCCTCAGCCGCGTGGTCAGCCCGAACCGCGGGAACACCGTGTCCGCGCGCTGGAACGCCAGACGGTAGACGTCGAGCGCTTGCGGCGTGAGCTGGGCCAGCGCGTCAAGGTTGAGGATCATGGCGCGATGTTCCCGCGCGCCTCGGCCCTGGCCACCCGTTGCACTTCACGCACACCAAGCGCCAGTGCCATCACCATTCGGCGGACCGGCGAATGCTTCCGGCTCTCGAGCGCCAGCGTGTGAATCCAATCAGGGCGATCAGGAATGTCACCGAGCCCGGTCATGTCCTGCAGAATCAACACCGCGGCATGGAGCAGTTCCCTGTTGACGAGCCGATCGTCATGCGCGGCATCAAAGCCCAACTCGTGGACGTGCTTGGAGACTTCGACCGCGATCATGCCCAGCGCTCCTGTAACCACGCGGCTCTCCTTGCACTCGTCGCAGAGCGTCCCGAGGTTGCCGTATTCCCGGCCCCAACAGGTTGGGCAGTAATCGTCATCCAGATCCTCCACGCTCACTCACCGTGGCCCTCATCGTCTGGGCCACCGTTCGACGGTCGGGGATCAAGAATCTCCCCGTTGAACCCGACCAGAAATCGCAACCCACACACCGTGCAGATGCGGACCCCGTCAGCCCGAGGCCGGACATGGGCATGGCAGATCGGGCAGTCGATCCGCTCGTCCAGTGGGGGAATGGGCATCAGGCATCCCGGATCGCATCAGGTTTCTGTCCCGGCCGCGGCGTGCGCTTCTCTCGGATGCGCCCTTCGATCCGCGCGTCCAGGTGCTTCACCGCCGCCCCGATCAGGCCAGCGATCGCCGTGCCAACGAAGCCGTAGAACGCCACCAGCATTGAAGCCCGATCCTCCCCGTGCAGCATCGCCATTCCGACCGTGACGATCCCCGCCACCAACGTCAGCGCAATCACCCCGTTGATGTACATCCGCACGCGGGACTCGCGTTTGAGTTGTTCAAACTCGCCCCGCATGTGCTCAAAGACGGCATCGCTTGGATCGTCTCGTCTCCGGTGTGACACCATTCAGGCGCGGCCTCCTTGGCCATGAGTCTTGGGGGGATTCCCGTGACGAGTCTGATGTAACCCCAACACGCGGAAATCACCATTCCACATCTTCGAGTCCCCCCAAGCGTTAACGCTTGCGGCGCGTCCTCTGCCGCGCATCGAACAACCGCCCCGCCATCGTGGTATGTGTGCGGCGTTCCCGGCGCCTACGGTCACGCGGCTTCGGTGGTGGCCGGCACATGCGACACTTCGTAACATACGTGGTCGAGGTCGGATGCATCTCGAACCACGCCCGCTTGACGTCCAGTTCCGCTGTGCAGTGGCACTCATAGACCAGCACCCCACAGGTGCAGCGCACCCGCACATGGCCCGTGTTGAAACACGTGGGCTCGATCCAGCGCTTCGGATGTAAGCGCACGAGGCCATCACTCCTGGTCCTCGATCATCGCGGCACCACCGGTACCGTTGGCTGCGGCATCATGGTGCCCGGCACCGCTGGCGTGTAGATCACTTGGGGCTGCGACGGCTCAGTCGAGCGCGTCAGGAACACCGCAATCGTGATGAGGGTGGCGATGAGCGACACGGCCCCGAGCAGGAATCCCCACAGCGCCGACATGCCTGAGACTTGGCCGGTGTTCGTGGCCCTGGCTTCGCTCAGACTTTTCACCTGCGTCAGCAGCTCCGCCATCATCGGATCCGAGAACTTGCTGCGGCCCTGACCCTCATAACTGGATTTCTCCAGCGCCGCAATGCGTTCGGTGATGGCGCTGATCGTCGCAGCCGTCTGATTGGCAATCGTGGTAGCAGTCGAGTTCAGCGCGTTCCGCAGGTTCTCAGCGTTGGCGGTGGTGGTGGCGGCCAGCGCCTGGATCGCTTGCGAGGCCCGATCGGCGGCCGTGTTCACGGCCAGCACATCCACTTGACGAATGGCGTTGAGACGATTGGATTCCAGCTCGCGGATTTCTTTCTCGTGGTCGGCCCGGAGAATAGAGAAGTTTCTGTGATGTTCGGCCCTGATCCCGGCTTCACGCTCCAGCGCATTCAGCCGTGTCTCAGCCACCTGGCTTCGCAGCAGCGCCATGTCATCAAGGCGCCGAACCGCAGCCTCGACCAAATCGAGGACGTTCTTACTTGGGTCGTACGCGATATTGCCAGCCGCATCGACAGCCATGCCGACATTCGGATGGGCGCCTATGTGCTCGTTACTCATGACGGTGGTCCCGGTCCGGCGTCTTCCACGAGGAACGGCCCGAGCGCCAGCATGTCGGCCCCGGACAATTCGTAGGCTTCGATGGTTCGCAGGGTGAGCGGACGCACGTCGAGCTCCACGGATACAGCAGCTTCCGCAGTCGTGCGGGACACGAACTCCGACCAGTGGTCAGGCGCCACCGCGAGGATCGGCTGGCCTGCTGGTTGGCCTGCCGCGATTTCGGCAGCGGTGGGATCGCGCTCGGCGCCCAACTCGCGGATCGCGTCGAGGCGCTTGTCCTCAAAGTGCTGGGTTTCAGCCGTAACGCTGCGGAGGAGTTTGGCGATGTCGTACGCCGCTTTGGCATGGACGGCACCAGCGGGAAGACGCACCGCGACCAGCCGTTTCAGCACGTCGGCCACCCCCAGCAACTCACCCATCGACACCGTAATCATTCAGCCAGCCCCTCTAGTTGATTTCAATCTCGATGTCCACGAAGACATCCGTGGTCGCCGTGCTCTGGGCAAAGACGTTTCCTGTAACATCAGCGTAGAGCGTCACCACGGTAGCGGTATCAGGGGCATACGCCTGCCCAGTCTTGTACGTGCCGTTGTCTTTCACCAGAATCAAACTCACCACAACCCCATGCGCCGAGAAGCCGCCTGGAATTGCCAGCTTCAGCAACGCCCCGCCAGCATTCGTCACGTCCGTGTTGTTCAACACGGCTTGCAGGTGCATCGTCTTGCCCGTCAGTCGGTACCGATAGCCGATCTGGTCACCTGATGCTACCGTCCAACTGCCCGCGCTGGCGGTAAAGTTGCCACCCGCGTACGTGACGTTGATCCACTCGCCAATGGGTGTAGTGCGGCCACGCTCAGAGATGGTGCTGGAAACGGTCAGGCTTCCCGTGAGCGCCACCACTCCAGTGCTATTTACAATGACTGATGTATTGTACGCCGCAATTTGCACGGACGATGAATTAGGTACGCCTGGACTCGCCGTGGGTTGCGATTGAACAAGGACTGATGCTTCTTGCGCGCTGTCCGTCTTGGCGTGCAGATATACCTGAGTCAGCTTCGTCGTGTTAGTCCCTGTATTGTCAAGACTGATGTACCGCTGATTCGACGCGCCGGTGATTTCGTACCCATACAGCCCATAGATCGTGCCGTTCCCATTCGTCGCATTGAACCGGTAACTCTGCGACGGATCTGGCACGGAGAACGTGGTCCCGACCACCACGGTAATCCCGGTGGTGTCGATGCTCACGGTATCGCTCACCACCGTCAGGTCCGTCCCGTCCCACGTCACACGATTCCCTGCCGGATCACCGACGCGGAACTTGTACGACGTGTCCTTCCCCATCCAGATCCCGGTGCCAGTGCCGTAGGCCGTGGGGACCGGATTGCCTAGCGCGAACGAGGGCACGGTGTGGTTGATCTTTACCGTGTTAGTGGACCCATCCCAGAGCAGCAGATCTATGCCGTGGAGCTCGAACGCGGTATTGCTCGCCCGGAAGTACTGGCCGCCGGTCGCCGCATACGTCCCGGCCACCATGCCGTACTCGTTGTTGGTGCCAGTCACCCCGCGCAGATTCCCGAACCGCGTCCGCAGCGTCCGGTTCACCCCGATCGGTGAGGTCGCCCACGTCACAATCTGCGCGTACGGCGCATTCATGCCGTTCGTTTCGTTCACCAGAATGGTGCCAGTAGCCGGCGTCGCGGGCGAGCCCGCCACGGTGTAGGTAAAGACCGTGGCACTCGTGACGGTGATCGTGAAGGTGCCGTTGTACTGGCTCTGCACGGCCCCGCTGATGTTGACGGAGTCGCCGGTCAGGTAGCCGTGGGCATACGTTGTCGTCACCGTGGCCGTGGTCGTGACGCGCGTGATCGACGTCACGTTCACCGTGCCATCGACCGCCGACACCTCGTAGTAGCCATTCCCGGTGATGCCGTAATCAAGTACCACCGCATCGACCGCGATGACCACCGCCGCCGCCGTCGTGCCACCGTTTGCGCCTGTCCCTCGGGTGAAGGTCCACGACTGCTGGCCCGCATTCGCGCCCGACCCGTCGGCGTACGCCGTGACCACGCCCACGCAATCGGTAATTGTCAGGCTCCCAGCCGCACGGCTGAAGCTCCGCAGGACCACTGAATCCCCAGCCTCAAAAGCGGCCATGTTCGGGGCGCTCGGCAGATCCCGCACCCACAACGTCGCCGTGCCAGCCAGGGCCGGCACCGTGAACGCCTGCGCCACCATCGCCACCGACTTCGTAATAACCTGGCCGCCAGCCAACGCCTGCTCGAGATCGGCCACGAACGACTTCGCGTACATCTCATCCACGAACAGATAGCGGAAGTCCGCGGCCCCGGCACTGTCCACCCGCCACGCCGTCGTCTGGCTGGCATAGGTGGGATTCCCCACATAGCCAGAGAAGTCGGCATTGCCGGTGACTCCGAGCGTGCCCGCCACGACCGTGTTACCGCTGGTGGCGGACACCGTGAACTTGGTGCTGTTGACGAAGAAGTCCCCAAGGACCGCGGTATTCCCCGTGGCCGACGCCACCGTGAACTTGCTCGTGGCAACCGCGAAGTCTCCAGTTACCCCCAGCGTACCGGCCACCACCGTGTTCCCGCTGGCTGCCGCGACGGTGAACTTGCTAGTCGCCACCGCGAAATCGCCCGTGACGCCAAGAGTGCCAGCCACCACCGTGTTGCCACTCACCGCCGCCACGGTGAACTTCGTCGTGGCGACAGAGAAGTTGCCATCCACCTCCACGGTGGATTGGAAGATCGTGGCGCCGCTGATCGTGGGTGTGGCTGTCCACGTCCCAGACCCGCTCGGCATCCGCGCATACGGCAGGTTGCCCGTGACCGTGCTCGTCGTCAGCGCGATCGTGAACCCAGCCCCTGTGGCGCCAGCCACCAGCGTGCCCGTGCGCGTGATGAGATCCTGCGTCGCGGAGGTAATCGTGCCGGTGAGCTGCCCGGCTGGGATGCTGGTCAGGCTCGCGCCACTGCCGCTGAACGTCGTCGCCGTGACCGTCCCGGCGAACACGACATTGACCGTGCCGGTGGGCACCCGAAAGACCGTGGCCGCAGCCGGGCTTAGGAGGGTAAAGTCGTTGGTGACCCCGGTGAACCCACCAATGGCCAGCCCGAGCCCAGAGCTGATGTAGGCAGTGCCGGCCGCGAATGTGCCGCCCTCGAGCGTCAGGCCACCACCAGCCAAGATTGTCCCGTTGAACCGGATGTTCACGGTGCCAGTGGGGACCGAGGCAATCAGGCTCCCACCGCCAGGGTTCCACACGCTGAAGTCGTACAGGGACCCTGTTTGCCCGACGAGGGCCGTGCCACCTGCCGCGCTCTTGTAGATCGTCGCCAACGTGGAGCCGCTGATCAGCAGGCCCCCAGCCACCGTGGCGACCGTCCCGTTATCGCTGATGATCGAATCGCCGAGCGTGCTCGAGGTCAGCCACTTCGCAATCTTGTTTGCCGTCCCGCTGCCAGCCGCCCCACCGACGTAGACGATCCCGCCAGACCCGCTCGCCGGGCCAGCCCCGCCCCCGCCAAGGCCCTTGTAATAGTCCCGCCAGGAGTCGCCCAGCACCGACCGGGCCGTCACCTCTCGCTCAACAAAGTTGTCGCCAGGATTCTGAATCGTGACGTCCGTGATCAGGAACGTCCCGGACAGATTCCGCATCGTGCTGGTGATCGTCTGGGATTGCCCCGGATGGATCCCTGTCTCGCGCGTGCGATAGCGCACGGTCTTCGGGGTCGCCGAACTGGTCGCCACGTAGGCCGTGGCCAGGAGCAGCGCTACCGCGACATCGAACACCTGCGGCTCCGTAACGATCCGCTCAACCGGGTTGGTGGCATACGAGCCGTCCAGCGCATTCGCCGAGACGCGCACCGGGAACTGCGCGGCATACGTAATCGTGATCGCCGCGCCTAGGGCTGGCGCCGAGGTGCGGGTAATCGTGTTGGCCACCGGGTCATAGACCCAGTACGGGGGCGTCGTCACCCCGATCGGCTCGAACACCCCGGCACTCGTCACGTAGCCCGCATGGGAGGACAGCGGATACAAGAGCGTAAAAACGGTTTGCGACCCCGTCCCGGTAAACGAATCGGTAACAGACGCCAGGCCCTCCCCTGCGAGGACGGTGATCCGATTGGCATAGTCCCGCCGCGAGACTTCGCTGGCGATGTCGCCAAGGGCTTTGTCGTTGGTGTCGGTGACAGTGAACGGGGCCGCATCGGATGCCGGCAACTGCATCCGCAAGACTTTGGAATAGTCGATGTTCCAGACGTAGCCGCCGCTCAGGTCTGTCAGTTGATTCAGAACATCATCAATGCGCCAGTAGGGATACGCGAGCACGGGCAACGTCGGCCCATTCACCTGGGAGGCGTGCAAGGTGACACCGTGGGCCGCCAGCGCAGCCGTCACCACCGTCAACGCCGCCTTGAGGTTGCCGGCCACAATCGTCGTGTTGAGGTACGTCCCCGAGGCAAACGAGTTGAAGTCCACCGCCCCAATCGTGGTCACGATGGGAGTGATCCCATAACCACCGACGCCAGCCTCAGACGGTGTCGAGATCAGGCCGCCAAAGATCCGGATACCGCTTTCGGTGAGGAGAACTTCCGCATCAATGGCTGGCCGGTACGAGGCATCCGCCGAGACGATGGCCCCGGTAAATGTGTTCGGGCCGTTTGCGGTTTCCTGAATCGACCAGCCCTGCTGGAGGTTTTTGGCGACGCCTGCGATGGTGAGGACGTAGGCCACAGATCACGCCGCTCCGTGTTCCTCTAAGACATTCGGCAGCACCTTCGCAATTTCCAGCGTGAGCTCGCGGATCGACTGGCGATCTTTCAGGATTGGACGGTCGATGTTCACGGTCAGGTTGACCACGGTCGAACCTTTGGCCCCGCCACCGCCCAGCAGCGCCGCCTGCTGCTTCTTGTTCAACACGAGTTCGCCAGGCGTGAGCATCGCCGGCTGTGTGTCGGTCCCGCGTGGCACCCACCCGCCAGAACTGAACGGGATGATCCGGCCCATGCCAACTCTCCCGCCGGTGGCTGCGCCTGGCGCATCATCGCCACCGCCGGTGTCTGGCCGCCGCTCCACGTTCCATCCGATCGGGATGGTGACGCGCCGCTTCGACAGGTCATCGAGCGCCCCACCGACGCCCTTGGTCAGCGCCTCCGTCAAGTCGTGGATCGCGTCGATGACGCCCTTGAACCCATCGGTCAGGGTCATCGCCCACTTGACATCATCCAGGTTCTCGATCTTGTTGCCGGCCTCGTCAGTGAGCGTCCCAAGGTCCACCATCTTCTGCAACAGCGGCTTCATCGCGATCGGGATCTCGGTGGACGTCTTCTTCGACAGTTGGTAATAGTCAGTGATCGCATCGCTCATCTTCTCGGTGATGAGCGTCACGTCGAAACCGGCCTTGGAGAGATCGGCGAAGTCCTGAATCAACCCCTGCGCGATTTCATCGAGATGCGCCTGTTTGAACTTTTGGCCGGCTTCCTCCCACGACAGGCCGTACTTCTCAATCAAGCCCGGCAGTCGCCCCATCCAGGCATCCTGCCCAGCGAGAGCCGCGTTAATGTCATCGATGGCTTTCTTGGCCTGCTCAGGATTGTTGCGGCCCACGCCCTGCGTCAGCTTGATCCAGAGTTGTTCACCAGCCGCACCAAGCGCTCCCAACTTGGCATGCAGCGCATCGAATCCGCCGTAGGAAGCCGCGAAGTCCTTCACCGCGTCGCGCCCTGCCGTGCCGAGGCCAAGAACACTCGAGAAGAAATGGCCGACTGCTTTGGCGCCGGAGATGGCCGCCGCCGCGATCCCACCGATGCCGGATGCGATGCCGATGAGTCCGCTGAAACTTCCAGCCCCAGCCTTGAGCCCGTCCTTGAGTTGGGCCACGCCTTTCTGTGCGGTGTCCAGCGCGGCCACCATCGTTGAGAGATCGCGCACGATGTCGCCGAACGCGCCGCCAGACACCTGTGAGAGTTGCGCCAGCGACTGCGCGAGATTGCCTACGTTGACCCTGACCTTGTCCACAGCCGGAGGAATCGGCTTGATCTGCTCTCCGACATGACCCCACGCAGCCCCAAGGCCATCGATCGTGGTGATCGCGCCGGCCCAGTCTTTCGGGAGAGGAAATTCAATCTTGACCTTGGTACCAAGCCTTTCGAACGATTCAGAAAGCCCGTCGACCACCCCTGGCATCCGCTTCTCAATGTCCTCCCACGCTTTCATCGAGTTGGCGAGTTGATCGACTTGGATGCGATGAATACCTATTTGAGTGGCGATCGTCTCGTGGCCTACACCCAGCTTTAGGAGGTACTCCACGCCGAGGCGTTGGACCGAGTTCAATGGGGTCTGGGCTGCGGTGATCTCCTTGAGCGCTTCCGCGTGTTTCTGGGCCGCCCTGGCAGCCTCCGATTGCTCCTCTTGGGTCAAATGGGTTTCGTGCCGCAAACCTTCAGTGGACTTCTTCGCCATGTCGGAAGTCGCCACGTATTCGGAGATCTGCGCGCTCGTCAGATGGAGCTGTGCCTTGACTTCCTCGATCGATACGCCAACCCCGACATAGCTCTTGATTAAGGCTTTTGTTTTGTCGTCCAGCTTGGTCTCTGCGTCGATGAGGCCGTTCACCACGCCGGTGATGCCGCCGCCGAACGCGGCACCAATCGCAAGGCCCTTCAGCGCCTCAAAGGTCCGCGGGATTTTGTTCACCGCCTCAGCGAGCCTGAGAAAGTCCGCGAGCATCCCGCCAGTGACGATCGTGATCTGGTTCCCGAACGTGGTCCACGCATCGCCAGCTTCGTCTAGCCGCGCTATCGTGTCGTTCGACATCTTGTCCGCGGCATCAGAGACGCCTCGGAATCCGTCCTTGATGGCGGGTAAGAGTTCCGCGCCAGCTTTCCCGAACAGCGCTGTGGCCACCTGCGCCTGCTGCATCGGATCGGCAATCGTCTGGATCGCGTCGGTAATAGCGAGGAAGGCATCCTCTGGACGCATGTCCCGGATCGCCGCGAAACTGAGGCCCGCGTTCTTGAGCGCCTGAACGGTGCCCTTGTCGCCTTCAGCAAGGTTGACGTTCATCTTGTTGATGGCGTTGCCAACGGTATCGAGTGACGACCCTGCCAGATCCGCTGCCGCCTTGAAGCCCTGCACGGCTTCTGCCGAAATCCCGAGCTTGGCCGAAGTGTCGTTGATGGCGCCCGCCGCGTCCACGACACGCCCGACGAACGACACCACCGCCTGTGCGGAGAAGGCGACGCCGACCAGCCCCGCCATACTTTTGAGCGTTGCGCCAACAGTGTTGAACAGCGAGTTCAGGTTCTCGGTCGGGGCCTCAACTTTCTTGGTGGCATCCGCGAGCGCAATCATGGCCGGAGGTGCAGTCTGTCCGAGCTTGCCGTATTTCTCGATCGCCTCGGTGACGGCAGCATTGACCTTGGCTTGTTCCTTTGCCGTCAGCGTCGCAGCCCCGCCCATCTCGTTGATGGCCTTCGTCAGCAGATTGGCATCTTGGATGATCTTGACGCCTGAGAACTGGTCCCCCATCTTGTTCAGCGACGCGCCCACCTTGCCGGCACCGGATTCGAAGTCGCGCAGTTTCAGCACAGCGTCATCGCACGCTTGCACGAACTTGCTGAAGTCGGCTTCGAAACGTCCGGTGATCGCCATTTAGCCCACGCCCTCGCCTTCCTGGCCTTCCTTGTTCAACATCTCGATCAGCACGTCATAGACCTCGATCGGCAGCGCCAGCAGATCGTCATAGGTCCAGTGCATGATCCGGCACACCGTTAGGTCGCTGGTGATGCGCTCGGTGTGCCCTGGACGTTTTTTCGTTCCGCCCGCGCCGCTTCGACCGTCGCATCGTGTGCGTCAATCGCCTGCTCGATCTCGCTGTAGCTGTCAAGATCGAGGTTGTTGACGGCGGACTCGCTCACGGGAACCGGCCGGCCTTCGCTGTCAAGAAACGACCAGGCAACTAGATACGCCAGGATCTTGGTCATCCCTACCATGCGCGGCTCCAGAATGGCCTTTTCGCCGAAGGACATCTGTTTGACGAGCGAAGTAAAGATCAACCGTTGCTCGCCTGCCGTCAGTTCCTTCTTGATGTCGATGAAATCGTTGTCTGAGAGTGGCAGCCTAACGACTTCCGGCTGCACGAAGCGGAGGCGACCCATGCAATCACGCTTTCTGTGGACCAAGGCACGCAGTGAGCGCGCCGTCCTGAATCTGCAGCTCCTCGACCGGCCAGTGCCACTCGCCTTTCGCGTGTGGGGCCACGAACACCAGCGGGCGCTGCGAAACCCGGTAGGTGTCCTGCGAGACCACCGACGCCGTCAACGTACGGGCGGTGTCGGTGCTGACCACCGTCCAGGCGCGAAGGACAGCCGCTGAGTGATACGACCAGCGGATCTGCCCTTCGACGCCTGTGATGGTGACATTCACTGTTAGTTAAGGCTTGAACTACGACTTTCCCAGCTTTCATTCACGGTTTTCTGCCCCAGCTGCCGTTAGCGCTGAAATTGCCAGAGACGGTGTTGGCTGCGCTCACACTCACCGCTATGGACGCATCCAGCCAGGCCGGACCGTACCAGTACACGGTCGGGGATGCTGACGACGGGTAGAGATACATCTTGACCCCGTCCGTCGAATCTGCCCCTGTGAAGATGGCCAGCCCGGTGTCATCAAGGAAGCCCGTGAACGATCCCTTGATGTCCTTGAGGCCCTGCACGTACGTCTTGTTGGCGTCACCGAACGCGGTGACCTCCACCTTGTCCGTGGTGAAGTCCGCGTTGTAGCCACTCAGCGACACCGTAGTCGTGGCCGCGCCTGACCCTGTCGTGCTGAGGTACACAACCCCAGATTTCCCGTGATACCTAGCCATGTGTGTCTCCCCTAGCGCCCTGCTCCGCTACGCAGCCCATCGCTGCAGGAGCGTTTGTAGATCCCCGATCACCGCGGTCGCTCTATTGCGCCACGATGACTCGGCCACACAGGCCGGTAACTGCGCTGCCACGTCTGCCCGCCCGGCAGGATTCGCCAACCACATCCGGATCACGTCTTCCGCTTCGGCTGGTGACGTGAACGTCGGCACCAGATCGCCAAAGATTTCCGGCACCTCTGCGCGATAGGTGCTCACATGAAACGCCCCGCACGCCGCCAGTTCATACGCCCGAGGGTTCAGGGATTCCGCATGAGCAATCTGCGGTGCCTGTTTGCCCCAGCCCATCGATGTGCGATACAGGTTCAGCCCGATTTTGGCGCGACGGTAGAGTGCGGCCGTGCGGACGTTGTCCGTCTGGTTGCCGCGCACAAACCGGCGGAGCGGATGCCTCGAGCCCAGCGACTCCCACGAGCCGTACAGCCCGAGGTCGATGCCCGTCCAATCAATCGCGCTCAGCCACTCCACCCGCTCGGTAAACGCGGAGCCCACGAACACCACATCGTGCGACGGCAGTGCCTCGTCTCCTGGCTGCGGCCCTGGCAGATGCCGGGCCGCGTGCCAGGCGTGCGGCAGGTACCCGCTGTTCGGGTTGACGCGCCTAAAGGCATCCACCGCCGACCGCTCATTCGTCCAGCAGCCATCCACGATCTGAGCGAATGCGAGTTCCTTTTCCTGGTCGTATGGCGACTCGGTGAACAGCACGAAGATCGGCAGGCCAGAGGCTTTCATCACCATCGCCACGTCAGGATGGACAAACATCCCGCTGACAAGGAACACGGCATCGAGCCCGCGGAACGTCTTGATCCACCACGCCACCCAAAACGCATCCCGCCCAGCCTGGAGAAAGACGTCCACCTTGTTGGGCTTGGCGATGTCGGGATTCGTCTTCTTGTGCTGCCGCCAGTTGTAGTACAGCCAGCTCTGGGACCGCGCGATCCGCGTGTCGAGGGCGTAGTCAACGATCTCCACACCGTGATGGGTGAGGCCATCGCGGAGCCCAGCTGCGACGTCAGCCGTCGCCCACGACGCGCCTGGGCCGATAAACATCAACTTCACGCTGGCCCCTTACGCGCTGAGCACAAGTAGCCAGTCGTCATCTTGGTGAACTGCACAAATCCGAAGCACTCGAACCGCCGCAGGAAGTCGTAGGCGCACTGGCCTTCTGGCGTCAGCTCGCAGGCCGTGATCGTCACCTGCGTGAACGCCTGCAACAGCAGTTGCCAGCCCTGCTCGGTGAAGCGCCAGTAGTCCTTGTAATCAGTCGTCCGATGATCGGGCCACAGGAAGGGCGACGTCACGAGCAGCAGCCCGCCCGGCTTCAGCACGCGAAACACTTCACGGATGGCCGCCTGCGGATCCACGCAATGCTCAAGCACTTCTGTCAGCACAACACCATCGAAGGAATCATCTGGGAACGGCAGCGCCAGGAGATCACCCTTGGTGTCCTCACCTGTGGAGGTGTTCACCTCCCCGAAGGTGACGTAGCCATCGCCGAGATAGGTACGCGGGCTGTAGACGCCGACGTCGAGAATGTTTCGCCCGAGCTCGGCACGGTGCGACCACACCCAGTGCTCCAACTGCACGCGGTGGTAATCCGGAGCAGGGAACTCGTGCAGCCCTGGCGTGTTCTGCGCCCACTGCAGCAGATACGCATAGCCTTCGGATTGGCTCAGGCCGTAGAGCAGGACATCTCGGCTCATAAACTCATCACCACGCGGTACTGCCCCCCGCGATGAAACCAGCGGATGCTCGGATCCACATCGTCCACTTCGGTCATCCTCACCCGCGACTCCCGGCGCATGAGCATCGGCGAATAGCCAGACACCGTCAGCGTTTGCCCCTCGAGCAGCGTGTCGATCCTGGCCGCAGCGCTCTTGATGTTGGCGCCAGCCGTCGAGAGCGCCACCGCCTTGACGAGAATCAGCGCGTCCTCATAGGACCGGCCGCTGAACTGCGGAACGTCCTGCTCATCCACCAACGAGACGATCACAAACTTCGTGGAGCCTGGCGGGCTCTCATCGATGTAGACCCCGTTGGTGCAGATCGCCAGCAACGTGGCATCTGCGCCAAGCAGCGCGACCAGCGCGTTGTCAATGTCAGAGCTGTCACTCACCGCCGCTCACCAACAGCCCTTTCCGCACCAGCAAATCCTTCAGCGCGGTATACATCTGCCGCCGAGCCTTAATCGCGCGCGTGATGAACACTCGACCAGGCGGCATACTGCCCCGGTTCGCCCCGATGTCCGTGTGCCGCGCCTGCGTGCCAAACTCGAATAGCGCCGCATGCTTGGCCGTGTTCTTCACGATGGCCCCGGCGCTGTACTTCCCCTGGTCCACATGCGTCACCGTCAGGTGATCCCGCAGGTTTCCCGTCCGCACCGGATACGCTGCCTTAATGTCGGCTGCAGCACCGTTCGCAGCCCCTTCCACGATGTGCGACGCCTCGCCCGCCAGTTCCGCCGGCAGGTTCCGCAGCGCTTCCCTGAGCTCATCCAGCCCATCGAATACAAGGCGGTTCGACATTAGGGCACCACCTCCACCGCCAGCACGATGGTTTGCACGCCAGCGCCCTCTTGATCGTTCACGTCCACCACGTTTGCGGTATGCGTCACGTTGGCCCGATCCACCCAGACCACAGTCGTCTTCGTGGTGATACCTGAATGGAACCGGCCGGTCATGATGTAGGAGCCATGCGCGATCACTGTGGACGCGAAGTGCCGCTCGGCCGATCGCACAGTGGCTTTCTCAATCGCGCACCGCCATGTGGCCGGCGACAACGGCGCGGGCGTCTGCGTGAACCCACCGTCACCATCCGCAACAGGCGTCCCAGGCGTGGATAGGGTCGCCGTCTGCCGGTACTCCCCGATGGCGTTGGTCACAGTCATGACGCCACCGAGAAGGTGTCAGACAACACCTGCGACGGATAGGCTGAGTACTTGAACCCATCCATCAACATCTGCACGCCGTAGGGCAACACGATCACGTTCCCGCGCGCCGCCTCGTGGACCGCGGATCGGAATGTGTCAAAGTGGCCCACGAGGAAGCAGAGGATTCCTCGGATCAGCGGCGGGATGTCAGCGGCCGTGTTCCCATAGCCGCAGACGTAGCGGATCCGCACCGTGCCGGTCTGTGCTCGAGCAATCGGCCAGACGCCACCCGAGATCGGCTCCACGAACCCGCGCCGCGCATACGGCCCCACCGGGATCGAAGTCGTGAACAAGTTGGCGAGCGGAGAGCCGCCCTGATACGACTGCAGCACCCCGCTGCTGTCGATGTACTTCACGCTGGTGACAGACTGTAACGGTGGCTTTGGAAGCTCAATCCGCGCATCACTGCCGCTGCCGCCGACGAACGGGAACGCATCGATCCACGCCTCACGGGTGGCCGTCAGCAACTGCCGTCCGGTCTGCTCCTCGAAGTAAGAGGCCGCGGCATCGATGTAGACCGACGTCAGCGTGTCGTCTGTCGTGCCGAGCGCGCGGATGTGCTGCTTGACGTAGGCGAGCGTCAGCGCCTGCACCGCGGGCGAGCCGCCGGCCACCGTGCTAATCAGCGTGTCGGTCAGCGTCAGCGTGCTCATACGTGGACCTGGTTGATGTGCGCGATCACTTCCGGCCGCCACACAATCTCATCCGCTGCCCAGCGCATCGTGGTGAGAAAGCAGTAATCGCCGCAGTCCTGCCGCTCACCCCACTGGCCGAGAAGATCTGGAACGTTCGGGATCAGCATCATCGGCGTCCCCACGTTGCCGCGCTCGATGTACGGCAGGTGCCAGAGAGTGTTGCCGTTCTCGTACCGCATCCGGAACAGCACTGGCCGCCCCGGTGTCTGCGCGATGGCGTCAGCCATGAGCGCCCGCGTGCCAGGCACATAAGCATCATCGTCGTCAAGGTGTGCGAGGTAGGCGCCACGAGCCAGCGGGGTTGCCCTGTTGCGCTCGGTGCTGCCCCAGTCGCGGCCCGGCTCGCAGGGCACGTACCGGATCTGGCCGTCAGTGCGTGCCTCGACATTCCCGATCACGATCAGTTCATCGCCCGGCCAGAGTTCCACCGACTGGATCGCCTGCGCCAGCGACGGCCGCCCGGTCGTGGCGATGATGAAGGTGATCGTGCTCATGCGGACGCCGCCATCCTGAGACGCCCCAGCGCGTCGCTGACCAGCTTTCGGCCCTCGTCCACACACTGGAAGTACAGAGACTGATAGGCGTAGGACTGCACCTCGGCCACCGCCTGCTGTTGGTCTGGGCTCATGCCCTGCCAGTGATGCGCCACCACCACCTCTGGCACCCGGATGGCGCGGCCAAACGGCATCAGCACGTCGCGGAGCCAGATGTCTGGATAGACCAGCCGCTCATCGAACACGAACCCGAGCAGGTTGATCAGCGTCCGAGAGACGCACGGGAAAATGAAGTTGCCAGCGTTGGCTGTCTCGATGCCGAAGTTGAACAAGCCATCTGGAATCGAAGCCGCACGCTCAGCCAGCAGGATGTCCCAGCCCTTGGTCTGGAACTCGGCATCGTCGTTGACCACGATCACCAGATCGCCACGCGAGCGGTGCGCGGCTTCGTTGATGAACGCCGGCAGCGTGGCGTAGCCAGTCCGATGCGGTCCAATGACCAGCACCGGCGTGCGCCAGGAATCCGGAGTCCGTGATGTCAGGTGCGTGATCATGGCGGCGTCGTCGTCGTCGCAGCGCAGCACCACCTCGACGCGATCCGGATCGGCGGCCATTGTCCACACCGAATCCAGCATCTGATCGACCAGCGCGATGCGCGCACGGACAGGCGCGACGACGGAGATGCGCGTGCGCGGCGGCTCATAATGGCTGTCGCTGATTTTTCCGTTCTCGCCATACCAGGTCATGCCGCAGCCTCAGGCACCATCGGATACACGATCATTACGCCCCGGTGCGGGAACTCGGCCGACTCGTCGTTGTACTCGACCACATGCAGCGGACTCCATTCCGTTAACACGTCATGCAGGTATTCGTACGACAGCTCCTGCCCGTCATAGGAATCCACGCCCAAGCTCGGACAATCAGGCACCCGCGCGTCGTGCATCACCAGCACGCCTTGGCCTCGCGGGATCGCACGGATCTCATCCTTCAACGGCCAGTACGCTTGCCAGTGCGCGTCGAGGAAGAACAGCGTGTGCTCGGCATCCAACCCCTTCGCCACCAGCGTCCGCAGCGCATCCGGCGAGTTCATCTCCAGCAGCGTCACGTTCTCGACGCCGTCATGCTGCAACGCCGCCCGCACCGACTCGATCCGCGCTGGGACGTTGTCCACGCCGATGACCTTCTCAGCCATCTGCGAAAAGAGGAACGTCGAGCCGCCCTTGTCAATGCCTGTCTCCACCACAGTCGTGATGCCACGCGCGATGATGATCTCGGACAGGCGAGCCAGGAGCTTGCTGTCCAAGAGCGCGCAGATCGGGATCGGCTGCATCACGGCACCATTAGCCGCAACAACGCCTGCCAATGCTCCGGACAACGAGCCAGCCATCGTCGCGTCCACCCCTTCGTCTCACAGCCGCATACTTCACACCGCCCACGCTCTGGAGGGTTGTAGTCAGCCGGATACTGCTGCTTTTGATTCATCACGCCACCTGCTGCTTTTGATTCATCACGCCACCACTAGCCGAATCGACTCCCGCAGCACCGGATCGCTTGGATAGCGATCGCCAAGCACGTCCTTACTACACGGCTGCTGCTTGTCCCACCGGTACGAGGCTGGCGGATCGCTCACGCCCCATCTGGCCCATGCCATCGTCCGTGGCACATATGCTGGCCTAACCCCCATGTGTATCCCGCGCGTGTCTGCGAGGAACGCCGTCCCAGCCGGACCACAGATCGCACAAGTAATTCCATGCTCTGCACCGTGCTGTGTGCCCTCCTGAAACAAATGCGCGCCAGCGTTCTCATACAGGACATCCGTCAAGTAAACGAACAGCGCCATGAACCTGACATCGTCCTTGTCCCTGTGCCAGTCCTGGATGTCAGGGTTTGGCGGCCCATTCAGGGGATACGTCGTGAAGGCATTCACAGAATAGAGCAGCCCAGGCTGGCCTAAATACTCATTGACATCGCCAGCGAACTTCAGCGCGAACTCAAAGAAGTACGGCGCCCGCAGCACGTCCTCTGGTGCCCAGCACGTTGAGCTGCCAGCCGGTTGCGCGGCCACGCTGGCGCCCTTGACGTGGCCTGGATACGTCGGCCGCGTCTGGAGAAACGCCAACATCTCCGCCGCGCCTGACATGACGCCGACGCGCATGATGCCGGTATGGGCAATGTCAGCAATCACAGAATGCTCCGAGGTGATCCCAGCGTCCTCGAAAAGTCGCCTGATCCATCGCCATGTATTGCGAGACGTTGCCCTGCTTCGCCTCGTCGTGGCCGTTGTAGTGCCGAATCACTGAGCCCTCGACCGTGCGGATCGGCACCCCCGCCGCGTGCGCTCGCAGACCGAGATCGGGATCGGCATAGAAGGCGCGATAGGCGCCGTCGAGTAGTCCGCCCAGCTTGGTGAACACACCCCGATGCGCGAACGGAAACGGCACGAACAGCTTCCCGTAGTACACGAACCGATAGGCTGGGTAATGCTCTGGCGCCAGCAGCGCATCTGGCGCATCCACCGCCGCCGACCAGAGCCGCGACAAGGCGCCAGGCTCAAGGCTTGATTCGTCGTTGCACAGAAACAGGTACTCCCCAAGCGCCACGCGGTATGCCATATTCACGGCATCCACCGGCCCGCGCCGGGGACAAACGATCCATCGCACCGGCAACGGCATCGCCCAATCAGGATCCGGCGGGAAGTCGGCCACCACGATGACCTCATGCGACAACCCCTCCGCCGCAGCACTGATGGACGCCACACAATTTCTGACGAGCGTCGGCCGAACGGTCGGCAACAGCACACTAATTTGAGGCGTGCTCATGCCGCCAGCCGTTCTGGCTTTCGCCGCTGGACCGACCGCGCAAGTCGGCAGTCCACGCACCACGCAAACTTTTCGCTTGGCTCGCCGCATCGGCTACAGCAGCCGGCCGCACGCCGCGCCGCGATCAAATCCTTTTTCCCTTGGTTCTTCGCGTCTCTTGGGGCGCCTACCAGCGCAACGCGGATCTTTTTTCGGCATTTCGAGCAGCGCCACGGACGCGGACGACGATTATGCGGACGCGCTATTAGAGCTGGGCATCCGATACAACGGCCTTCGAGCCTCATACGGCGCTGCCAGACGTGCATCATGCCAGCACCGCCATCAGCCGCGGATAGACCTCGAGCCGGAAGATAAACGTCGCCTCTGGGATGTGCTGCCACCGCACGCCCTGATCCATCAGCGTGCGAATCAACTCCCAGTCCCACGACATGACCCGCGCCGGCATCTGCGCTGGCAGCACCGACCGGCGGAACAGCGGCTGCCCCAGATCAATCCCAGCCCCTACGGGCGGATCAAACGCCAGCACCTTCCGACCGGCGTAGAGGCAACTCGAATAGGCGAACCCTAACCCCGGATCAGCATCGAGCGCAGCGACCAGCGGCCCTAGGTGGCTTGGGAGGAATGCGTTGTCGTCGCTCAAGAAGCACACGTACTCGCCCACCGCCTCACGCAGCCCGGTTTCGGCCGGGCTGATCCCCCAGTTGTTCGTCCGCTCGATCAGGTTGAGGTGCCGCACGCGCGGGCCAGCCCACTGCACCAGATCGGCAATCTCTTGAAGCACATCCGGCTCAGGACAGTCGCTAACTACGATCTGCTCGTAGTCCTGTAACTCCAGATGCTGGACTGAGCGCAGGCACCGACGCAGGCACTCCACCCGATCGTAGACAGTGCTGATAATCGAGACGCGCGGGGTCATGCGACTGACCCCTTAATAGCTGCGCGATTGCGTTCGTTATCTGCCAATGCAGCACTAGCAGCAGCTTTCAGCGCGTCAGCGAACATGTCTAATTGATCGGCTTTGACAAAAACTTCATAGCGAACAACCAGAGGAGTGTTTACTCCTATGGACACTTCCAGAAGCCTGCATCCGTCCGGCACAAGACCACGGGCGATCAGTTCCTTTTCGATATGCCGCGTGCTCATAACGCTGCTCATGCCGCCACCTCAACTCCCATCTCGACCATCACCGTCATGAGTCGCGCCGCGTACGTGTGCTCAGCCAACCGCGCCGCACACGTCGCCCGGATGTTCTCCGCTACATCGGGATGGTCGAGCAGCAACCCGACCACGTCCACACACTCCTCAGCCGTCCGGAACGTCGGCAGATCCGGCACCAGCGTGTCGAGCTCTGGCCGCCACTCGCTCACCACCAGCGCCCCGCAGGCCAGTGCCTCATAGACACGCGGGTTCAGCGCCGTCGCTGGGATGTGCGTGAAGTTCCAGTGATGCACTTCCCGGAACACGTTGACTACAATCTGCGTCTGCCGATACAGCGCTGCGGTCATGTCTGGCGAGATGTTCAGCGACAGGCACCGAGCCGCAACCGCATGATCCGCCCACGGTCCGCCAACGACGTATGACAACTTGCCCGCCCGCGCCAACTCGCCCAACACCCGCTCGCGCGTCAGGTTGCCGCCGCCGATGAAGCCGACCGCATGCGCCTTGTAAAGTGGCGCCGACTGATGGACGTGCGGGTTGTAGCAGACCGGCAGGTACACCGAGCCTGGATGCCGATGCAGCGTGGCCGGATCATTCACGAAGACGCGATCGAACCGTGACGCCCACTGGCTGGTTTCGTCCACCTCGTACGGTTCATCCACCAGCCACACCGCTACCGGTGGCCCGAACTGATGAACGTTTTGGAACCGCTGCGTGAACCGGCGTCCATGCACCACGAAGATCAGCGTCGGGGAAAAGTCCGCGATGTGCTGCTCGAGATACGGCGCGTCCCAACCTGCATGGGCGTAAGGGATGCCCAGATCCTCAGCGGCGTGAACGAGCCCCTGCGTGAACACGTCGCCACAGGAGAGAAACTGATAATCACATCCAAAAACACGCGGCGTCATATGGCCACCTGTGTTATCGTTTCCCTATGTCCAATCTCACTACCAGCCTCACCGAGAAACTGATCGAAGCCGTCACAAGCGCGGTTGAAAAACAGATGGAACGATTGCGCGTCTGTGAAGCACCAGATTGCCAGCGCGCGTTTTTGAAGCAGACGAGGGGCCGTTTCTGCTCGACACGCTGCCAACAGCGAATGAACATGCGCGCTTATCGTCAGCAGAAACGGAAGGCTTAAATGAGAACTCACGGAGGCACTAAAACGCGCGAGTACGTGGTATGGGCTTCGATGCTCGCACGCTGCAACACTCCGACACATCACGCCTTCCGAAACTACGGCGGTAGAGGCATCACCATCTGTGACAGATGGCTTCATTTTGAGAACTTCATAGGCGACATGGGCCAATGCCCAAAGGGTCTGACACTTGAGCGCATCGACAATAACAAGGGCTATCAGCCTGACAATTGCAAGTGGGCGACATATGCTGAACAACATCGCAACACTTCGCGAACGAAAGTCTTTACACTGAACGGCGTCACGCTTTGTCAGCAAGATTGGTGTCACCGATCCGGCCTGAGTTGGGGCACATTGAACGGGCGCCTTCGTCGCGGCTGGGACTTCGAGCGCGCGGTCACCACACCGCCAAAGTCCAGTCCGGCAAAGATCGCCGCCTGTAGAGCGAACGGCACCAACTTCGGCGGTCGTCATCGCAAGAACGCCTAACTGGTAATCAACTCCGAAGATGCGCGGGGTCATGCCGCACACTCCAGCCGCGCAAGTTCATCGTCCAGTGAGGCGCAGCGAAACGCCGTCAGCTCCGTCCGCCGCGAGCAGTTCACCACCTCAACCCCGATCTCCTGCAACGGATCCACGAGCGTATTGAACGCTTCTCGCATCTGCTCGTACGGCGACGCTGACCAGCCCTGCGGATGCTCACCGAACCAATGCGACTTGCCGTCTGCCGCCAGTGACATGTCGTAACCGAGCAGAAGGATCCGCGCCGCCCCGAGATGGACCGCCAAATTGATAGCCTGAAACCCCGAGTTGAACCCCGCTCGCAGGCCCGTAGGTTCGAGCTCCAAACCAACCAATCCGGTGTTCTCTAAGACCTGCACATCGGGCCACTTCACTGGATCGTTGGGGGCATCAATGGAGAACTTCGGCCCTTTGAACGACGGCACCCCGTTGTGATGCGACCACCACCGAGCATCAGCGGCATAGAGCACATCCGCCCACGGCGCCAATCGCACCGCATCGTTGATGGCGATCACCCGCATCCGCACCCGCCACTTGATGGCGTTGACATCCGCCTCGGTCAGACTCGGACCACCGCCGAGCAGCACGAACGTCGCGCCGGGCCAGCACTTGGAAACAGGGGTCATGAGAAGTTCCGCCCCTGATCGCCCTTATAGAAAGCTGGGTGGACGGCAACCTTTGTGCTATTTCCGCCGGGGATTTGCACCCCATTAGTGCGCTCTCGCGCCACAAAATTCCCCGCCCAGTTGCCTCCCAACATTTCCGTTGAGACCCAACTCCTCATGAATAGTTCCTTCCCGGATCGCCCTTCTCGCCCTTTAGCCCCATCACTCCCTGCGGTCCAGGCTTGCCATCAGCACCATCGCGCCCAGCCTTAACAGCCAGCCGCCATTTCGTGGCCCCACTACCAGGCTTTTCTGCCGTTGGGCCTTGAGCAATCCAGAACGATGAGGCGTGACTAACACCATCGCCCTTTTCGTACATCCGTCCAGCCTGATACACCCCGCGGTCGAGCACGATCGGAAACGTGACGGCTGATTCCTTAATCCGATCGCCCCTGATAAAGCGGAACGTCACCACGCGCTCGCCGTCGTGGCAGACTTCCAAATCATCGAACCCGAGGCCGTCCGCGCCGTCCTTCCCATCCTTGCCAACCGCGTCCTTGCCATCGCGTCCCGGCGGGCCCACCACGGACATGCCATCACGTCCCGGTGGCCCTGGCGGGCCCTGCGGCCCGACTGCCCCGTCAAGGCCGCGTTCCTTGACTTCTAACTGCGTGACGCGGACGTACAAGTCCCGCAGCATGGGCGCGAGGCCGCGGGCGATAGCGAGTACGTCCTGTTTCGTCATGAGTCCAATCCCAACAGCAGCATCTCCGCCTCGTCCTCGTCCTGCTGCTGCAACGTCCGCCACGCGCGATCAATCGGATCCGGCGGGTTGACTACAGAGCCTTGCGCTTCAACCTCCGCCGTCAGCGCCACCGCCGCCCCACCCGTCAGCCGCCGCTGTGGGTGCCCAGCCTTAGCCGAGACGACGTAGGCAACGAACCCGGTGGCCTCAACCTCTGGCGGCTCGTGCTCGGCTGCGACCTGGCCGTCGTGCGCCTGCTGGCCATTGGCATCGACCGTCGGCCCAGCCACCGCAACCGCGGCCGTCCCGGTGACCGGACACGCCACCCAACCAGTGGCTTTAACCGTGGGGCCGGCGATCGCAACCTTGACCCGCCCAGTCCGGCTGCCAACCCGCCGGCCTCGAGGCCGTGGCGGCAGCAGCGGCCCCACCGCGTCCGCCTCGACCCCGCCAACGCCAACCGCAGCAACCGCTGGCCCGCTAACCGCAACCGCACACGTGCCGCCGATCGACTCGAACCCGAGAACTGTCGGCCCCAGCACCGCCACCGTGGCTGTGCCGGTAAACGTCTCGTCACCGGCTGCGGCAACCGTCCCGCCGAGCACGGCCACCGCACAGGTGCCCGTGATGCCGCCGCCAGCAGCGGTGCCAACCGCATCGATGGTTGGCCCGAGCACCGCCACGGTGGCGGCGCCCGTGAACGTCTCAACCCCGACCGCGGCAACCGTCGCCCCGAGGACCGCGACTGCTGCTGTGCTATCGAACGATTCCGCGCCAGCCGCGCCAATCGTCGGACCCAGAACCGCAACTGCCGCGGTCCCGGTAAAGGTCTCGACCCCAACCGCATCCACGGTGGCGCCCAGCACCGATACCGTGCTGGTCCCCGTGAATGTCTCAGCCCCTGTGGCCGCAACCGTCGCGCCGAGAACGGCGACAGCCGCTGTGCCAGTGAAGGTCTCGGTCCCGACCGCATCAACTGTTGGCCCGAGGACCGCGACGGCACTGGCCCCGTCGAAGGTTTCCGCGCCAACCGCGTCAACCGTCGCGCCGAGCACCGACACGCTGCATGTGCCGGTAATCCCACCGCCAGCCGCTTCAACCAGCGACCGGAGATCGAGCAACATCGCCGACTACCGCACGAGCGCCAGCGGCGACGCTATCGCCGGAGCACGCAGCACATGTGCCCCAGTGAGAATCGCCGTCGACCATTCCCCCCGCTCGTTCCGATGCGGCGCGATCGAGAAAACCCCGAGGTGATGCACCACCGTCTCCAAGTCGCACCAGATCGTGAACCCCGCCGCGCGCACCTTCACCGAGAACGCCGTATCGTGGTCGCAGGCCGCCGCATCGTAGGTGCCGAGTGTCCACCGCGGCGCCGGCATCGGTTCCAGCACCGAGCGCCGCAACAGCAGCGCCCCATCGCCACACGACTGCACCTGCACCAGCCCGCGATCGCCAGTCGCCAGATACCGCGGGTGAATCTCTCCAGCCTCAGAGACGTGGTCGCCGATGATCGGCTCGAACCGCTGCCGCCCCACATACAGCGCCGTCACGATGTCGCGGTCATGGGCCAGCAATCGCAGCAACGTGTCCTGTGGATAGACGTGATCGTCATTGACCAGGAACAGCCACTCCGCCTCTGGATCCTTCAGGAACACGTCAGCAATGGCGTTCCAGTTCTCCGCGATCGACATGGACCGCGCTTGAAGAAACTGCCAGCCCGCCGGCCGCGCCAGGTTCATCAGCGAGTCGTACGGCTCAGAAAACCTGGCCGTCTCGCCGCACGCCATCCCGATCAGGCCCTTCATCTAGAAGCCTGAAAGCTCCGCCCACTCGAGCGCGAAAATGAACTGGTACGTGCCAGCCGCAGGCCCAGCCGAGGACTGGCGGAGGATTAACCCTTCGTTGGCCTGCAGGACCGGAGGATGGCCACCAAGCCGATCCCACTTGTACACGTCCTGCATGGCCGTCCCCACCCCAGCCGCGATGCCGGTCGCCGCCGTCGCGCCAATGTCCGGGGACACCTTGACTGGCGCCGACGCAAACGCGAATCCGACCGAGTCCAGAGTGCGCGTGCCAGCCGACAACTGCGCGGTCGTGGCCACGCGCAAATCTCCAACGCCGCTGTTCGCCATCGTGGAGCGCATCTTTGATGGAGTCGTTGCCGTGCCGGTCGTGTCCGAGGCCGTGAAATTGCGCGCGATGATCGCTTCCGCGTCAGGGAATCCGGTCACTGCGGTCGCAGTGGCGGTGACATGCTGATGGGCCCAGCGGATCGCCAGAATCAACGCGATGGTCGTGGTGGATGTCCAGCGGAACGACACCAGCGGCGAGTTCGCCCCCATCGTCGCGGCCAAGCTGCCCGTCCGCAGCACCGCCGAATAGAACCCGTACGGGTTCCCGCTCATGTCGGTGTAATCGAGCGGGGAGATCGACGTCCGCTGCGACCCGCGCTGGCCATCGATCACGGCTTCCGTGCCGATCTTCGAGCCGTTCCCGGTGCCGCTGCCAATGCGTACCAATGAACTCATGATCATGTCCTACTGATTCCGAATGAACAGCGCGTAGATCCGCACATCCGTCGTGGACGTGGCGCACTGCGCCGTCCAGTTCTGCAAGTTCCTGGTTTGCGGAATCGGCACCGGCAGCGCGAACCCGACCGGCGCCGCACCACCCACCGATTGCAGCGAAAACAGGATCGTGCCGAGCGTCGCATCCCGAAAATCGATCCGCGTGTTCGTGGACGCCGACGTGTTCGACACGATCAGCATCACGAGATCATTGAAGGCGGGGCCACTGGCGATGATCGTCGTCTCGGTCGTGCTTGCGCTGATCGTGGTGGTCTGCGTCCCGACTTGATCGCGCAGTGCGTTGGTCAGCACGATCTGACGCCCGAACTGATCGCCCAAGATCCGGACGGGGTTCTGTGGGCCAGCCTCCGTCGGAAGCCCACTCATACCAAGCACACGACCCGGCGTTGCGCTGGTGGCGGACACCCCAATCAGCGTCAACAGTTCCAGCACTTCCGCCTGGCCGTCGATCAGTTCCTGCAGCCGAGAGGCGAGATCTGGATCAGCAATCTTGCCGAACGAATCGGCTGGCGTGACCACCTGCTGCTGCACGAGCGTCGGGATCGGCCCAGTGCCATCGAACAGATCGACCGGAACGTACAGCGACTCGTTCCGGATGTACTTCCCGGTGGAGTCCGGCGCGACCTGGACATAGCCGGTGCTCACATCCCGACTCCCAGAAACAACCGCGAGGCCGCCTGCGGCCTGGCCGCCAATGCCTTATACGTGGAGATGCACGCGGCCCAGTTCTGGTTGCCCCCTGTCACCGTCGAGCTGCTGGCATATGTGCCGATGGCGCCACCGATCGTGTCCTGCACGAACAACGGACGGTTGCCGGCGTTGTCGATCCGCTCATTCGCCAGGCTCCCCCCTGAATGTGTGGCACCAGCGATCGTGCTGCACGCGACCCCGATGATCCATTCACCGTCTTGGAGCGTCGTCACGTTGCCAGAGCTCGGCGCCGAGGAGAACCCACCAGTGCCTGTCGATTGGTCCTTCGGGCTCGAGGTGGCTGCACCGCTGCCTTCGCCAATCGCAAGATTCGACGCAAAGGCTGAGGCTGATAAGTTCGCCGTGACCGTCAACGCCCCGCCTGGCGCATTCGGCATCGAACTAATGGACGCCTCGATCGCCGCACCCTGCGTGAACTTTTGATCGATCGTCCACGGATTCGACTGCCCATCCGTGATGGACGTGAGGACTGTGCCGCCATCACCAGAACCGACGCAGGCCGTGAGAAGTGACGCGGCTGACGTCGATGACGGATAGGCGAGCGCCACCGACGTCCCTGATCCGATAGCCGAGGCCCACGCCTGCGCCAGCGCGATCGCCACTTATGTGATCTCCACGGTGGCGCCAACGGTTCCGACCGTGGTCGTGGCCTGCAACGTGCCGCGGACCGGCTTCCCACGCATCAACACACAGACCTCGGGCCCCAGCGAAATGAACGGCTCGAACCCTGGCCCGGTGTAGTTGTTCGGACGCCCCTCCAGCCGCGTGCCGGCCAGAAAACGCAGCCCGGCGCCATCCGGATCCCACTCCAGAAAGGCGTTGACATCGGTCGCCGGATTCGTCACGTCTGCCACATCCATGTTGATCGTGATCGTCGCGGTCACGAGATTGGCTGGCGCATTCACCTGGGCGCTGCGCTCGATCTCGCCAGGATTCCGATTGCGCTTCACCAACACAAACGTCGCCACGCCTACTCGATTTCCTTCTGGGTGTAGGTCATTGACGAGAGGCTGACCGCCGCACCGCTGGAAATCGCCACCGAGTTCAGGTTGATGTTGCAGCCAGAGGTACCGACTGAACCATCGAACAGCACCGTGGTGCCGTCAGACTTCAACGCCCGGAACCACGACGCCGTCCCGCTCGCATTCGCTGAACTGTCAGCCGTGATGGCGTTGGCAGTCGCCACCCCGTTGCTGGCCGCACCAAAGGCCGTCGCGTTGAACCGCAACTCCGCCAGCAACACCTGTGCGCCGACCGCGGTGTCGGCATTGGTTGGCTGAGCACCGTCATAAATTCGGATATACCCGGTGTTTGCCAACACGCACACGGCATCAGCCGCGGCACTCGCGGACAGGTTGGAAATCTTCGTGTTTAGCGCCATGCGTTCAGCCTCACGCGACCGGCTCGTCAATCACGCGATCGATCCGGCCCTGCTCATCCCGGAGCACCCGCTTCTGCCGCTGCGTCGACACCACCGCCTCAAGCTCCGCGCGCACCGTCGCCGCAAGGCTCTGGACGATCTCCTCTGGCGGCACTTCCACCGACGGCACTGCACGGCGCTCGAGCGCATTGAGACGATCCAGCAGATCCATCGGCAGGCCGCCAGGCATGCCATCCGCGCCACGCTCGCCCGGTGAACCTGGGAGCCCGTCGGAACCCCGCTCCCCAGCCGGGCCGGCAGGGCCAGGCTCGCCGGGCGGCCCTGGCTGCATGGCTCTGGCTTCTACCAGCGCCACTCGTTCCCTGAGCGCCGCAATGTCGTTCCAGCGCATCTCCCAGAGCCCGACTTGGTTCTGGAGCACCTTGAGATCCATCGCTAGCGGATTCGTCGCCGCCTTGACAGCGGTCCCGATTACGTCTGCGATGGCTTCGGTATCGCTCATGCCGCCACCTCGAGCCGCCTCAACACCGCCGCGAGCAGTTCCGCCCGGTCCAACTCTTTCGGCTCCGGCAGTTCAGGAGGCTTCGGCGCCTCTAGCATCGCTGGCGGATTGGCTGGCGCTGGCGGTGGAGGCGTATCGGTCCCAAGCATCCCCAACGGCCAGTTCTGTTTCTGGAGATAGACCTGATCGCCACCCTTTACCGACGGCAGGTTGAACTTGGCGCGGGCCTCGTCCGGCATGTAGACGCCGCCAGTGACGCCCTTCGTGGCCACTTCCATGCGCTGCACCGAATCCATGCGATCGAGCTCGCCGATGTCGAACTCCACCTCGAACCCGACGCGCTCGAGCTCCAGCCCTTCCGTCAGGCACAGTTCCAGCGACTCGAAATAGAACTGGAGACACTGGCCGTAGTACTGCTGGCCGAGGGCTTCAACGTTGTTGTAGGACGGCAGCGGCCCGACACCAACCATGAACGGCGGCACGTGGTGGACAGAGCAGATCTTCTCGTCGCCCCACTTCAACTGGTCGATCAGCTGCGAATCTACGGCAGACATGACGGTTGGCTTCTCGAACTTCAGCCCATCGCCGAGGACCGCGACCTTGCCGATGTTGGCTTCGCCCGCGTAGTTCTCCTGCCAGTACTTCTCGAGCCGTGCCGCGGTATCCGCGCTGATCTGTCCCGGCGCCGTCAGCACCCCGCCCACTTGCGACCCCTGCCGGAAATGGCGCGTGGCGTTGTTGACGATCGTCAGCCCCTGCATGGCCGTGTGGCCGCAAGCATAGACAGGCGAGAACCCGATCAGCGGGTGATACGGCGCGAAGCCGATGTCGTGGATGATCTCGCGCGCCGGGATCACCACGTTTGCCTCAGTGATGTCCGCGAGCAGATCCTGCTGACAGGCGTAGTACACCTGGCCAGTCGTGGACACCACCGGCCGCACCCGCAACGGATCGAGCAAGTACAGATCGGTGACGATGCCGCGGGCGTCTCGGGCCTTCAGCGCATAGCTGTTGCCGCGCATCAGCTTCGACAGCATCCACGAGGTGAAAAACTGGATCCGGTTCTGGTAGTGATTGGGCCTTTCCAAAACTGGCCCGTACGGCGAGCTGTGCTCGATCTCGATGTCGATGCCGTCTTCATCCCGCACCAGCATCGGCCGGATCTTGGCAATGTCGCCAGCGATGAGCGTGACGACCGCCCAATAGGTGGGATGCGTCAGCGCGTCCTCGACCGGCACGATCACACCGCGCTGCCAGGCTCCTGCGAAACTTTCACGGATTATTGGCCACCACCCCGCGTTGCTGGCAGGGAGATGCGTAATACCGTCGCCGAGCGCCGCACTGGCGCTGCCCTTCGTCCGCCACGACAACTCGATCGGCCCAATCCGCATCAGGGCTTAGCCTGCAGATCCCGCCGGTTGTAGAGGCCGCGCTTGGGTTTGCCGAGAGGAGTGTCAGCCGCCACGAGTTCGACGGAATGGACCGACAGGAGGATGTCCGCCACATCCGCCGTCACTTCAAACACCTCGCCCGGCTGCTGCCCTTGCGGACATTCCACCAGTGCGCGCACCTTCGTGGGTGTGAAGTTGTCGAACGCCATGACGGGTACCCCTTAGCGCAGGGAGAACGACTGGGACGGCCCCCACCGAACGCAGCAGGACCGTCCCGTGTGAACTACGGCTGATCGTGCGGCCGTGCGCGATCGAGTTCTTCTTGCGTCTGCTGCACGTCCACCGGCGTATTGCCGTCCGGCTCTGGCGCCGGATTCGTCGGGGGCGTCGGCTTCGGTGCCGGCTTCGGCGCTGGTTCGTCGGCCGCTGGCTTCTTCGGCTTGTCTGCTGTTGACACCGCGCCCACCTGTGCTTTCGTGCTCATGCTGGCCACCTCCTCATGTACTGAAACATCCACAAGGAGGTGACTTAGCAAGTGTTACGCCTACGCTCTGTAGGCCGCGTTGTAGATGTACCGAGCCGCGCCGGTGCGGCGCAGCTTCCAGTTCACCGCGCGGATCACCTTCAGGCCGACCATGTTGGTCTGCCAGAGGCTGACCACACTGGCGCCGGTACCGACGATGCCAGTCACCGAGGACGAGTCGACCATTTCGACCGACGCCTGATCGCTCGCGTCCACCGTGACCTCGCCGTCGTCAGCCAGGTAGATTTCCCCGGCCTTGACCGCGACGATGATCGTGGAGCTCGGCGACCCGGTAGCGACCATCGCGGTCGTCGTGATCACCGGGAACCCCATGAGGTACCCGCCGTTCATCGTCATCCCGGGGAACACCTGGTTGCCGAGCGACGTGATCATGAGGCTGATGTTCAGCGCATCGACCGTCGACATGATGATCACGATGTCGTCTGGCGGCAGGAGTGCCGTCGCGAACGTGCCGACCAGCGTGGCGAAGTCCGTACGGAATGCCGCCGCCGTGGTGCCGGTCGTGAGGATCGGCGTCGTCTGATACGTGATCGAGGACGGGTTGACGTTCGCCACCGCGGCTCGAGCCGGGTTGATGAAGTCGATGTCCATCTTCTGCACGAGCGCCGCCACCAAGTCGTCTCGGACCTTGGCTTCCGCGTTCGGGTTGCTGAACCGGATTTCTTCCTTGGTCAGCACCGCCAGGGCGCCGAGCTTCGACCAGGTCAGCGACGTCGTCATGCTGACACCCTTGCTCAGCAGGACCGGCAAACCCTCACCCACCCACGCGGCCGACGTGCCCGAACTGAACCCGGAGACGCGCGTATTGAACGGCACCGTCCGCAACGACGGGTAGGTCGTGCCGTTGATGGTCTGCCCGAACTTCCCGAGGATGGTCCGCGGCCGGAGGAAGTTGATGAAGTCGTCCATCACGTTGTAGGGGACGAGCTCACTCGCCCACCCAGCCGTCTGGGCGTTCGCCGCGCCGATCGCGCCCTTCTGCTGCAACTCGATCATCTTGATCAGCATCGGGGCATCGTCGCCGTAGTTCTGCTTGGCGAGTTCCTTGGCCTCGAACGTGTTGCCACGGGCCATGCCCATGCACATCGCGTAGCGGGCGAAGGCGATACCGGGCGGCAGCTTCTTGTCGACGGTGATGACACCACGCGAGCACGTGCCCTCATCGGGATCGGTGCCAACGATCGGCTTGGCCGTGTCCTTGTCACGCGCCTCGGCGGCCCGCAGCCGCGTGATCTGCGCGTCGATCTTGGCGATCTCGTCGCTGATGGTGTCGTGTTCCTCGGCTTCCGCCACGTCGAGCGTGACGCCGTCCTCGCCGGACTTGGTCAGGAGTTCATCGAGCCTGGCGGCTTTCGAGGCTCGCGTGGCCTCCCAGCTCGCAATCTGATCCGCAAACGTCTTCTTGGCCATTGGGCGTTCCGTGCGCTGTACGCGCGTTGAAGCCGAAACGCCGGCAGGTTTGACGGGCGAAGAAGCGCCAAACGCGGCGCGGATGGTTTGGACCGAACAATCGCCGTTCGCCGGCACGGTCACACAACTGAGCTCGTGCCAGGCCCAGCGGATGAACCGAAAACCGCCGGTTTCTTTGTTGAAGGTTTCCTCAATCGACCGGAAGCCGATGCTCAGGCCCTTGACGAGCCCGATCTTCAGCGACTCCCACGCATCATCGAGACGATCCTTGAGCGCACCAGGCGTGTCCGTTTTGAGGATCCGCGCCTTGATCTCGATGCCGTCCGACTTGGTCTTGGCGGCAAACACTTCGCCGACCGGAGACTTGGAGTCGTGCATCCACAGGAGCGGGAGCGGGAGTTTGTATTCCGCGCCGCCTGGTTCCACGATGTCCCCGTAGGAATCCGTGGTCGGCGTTGTGGCAAGGCCCGTGATGACGCGCTGATCGGCGTCCAGAGCCTTGATGGTCAGTAGGGAATAGGCGCGGTTCACGCTAGGGTATAGCGTGGGGCTCAGCCGGTGACGATCGGATTGATTAGGACGGAAATTACTTCAGACGCAAGATGAGCAGTTGCCGGACCAGCATAGAGACTGATGTTTCCTCCCGGTTGGCAATTTCCACGAGCCGGTCATAGATCGGCAAGGGCAGGCGGGTTGAGACACGCTCCAACGGTTCCGCCACCCGCGGGCGCCCAGGTGGCCGGCGGACGACGTGGACAGGCTCATCACTCATCGTGGCGTCCCTCCAATGATCAGCAGTTGATAAGCTGGCTCCTTGGCTGCCTGCCCGCGTTCCATCCGGTCGATCGCCATCACCAGCGCCACCACGCCGTCGATCCGCTCGGTCGATGCCTTCTTCGACGGCTTCAGGTTGCCAGCCGCATCAGTTTCCACGGACACATTGGACACGCACCAGCGCAGCACCGGATCGCCGTTGTGCCGTAGCGTCCGCCCGAGAATGGCTTTCTCGAGCGCCTTCGTCGGCGCACTCAGCGAGGTAAACCCCTGCCGGATCGGAACGCACGTGAACCCGTCGCCCTGCAGCCGCGTCACCAGATCCGTGGCGTTCCACGGGTCAAAGGCCACTTCCCGCACGTCGAACTCCGCCGCCCACTCGTTCAACGCCTTCCGGATGTACTCGTAATCCACCACGTTCCCTGGCGTGGCCGTCAGGTGACCATCGGTTGACCACTGCTCGTACGGCACCCGATCCCGCAGCGATCGATCGTGGATGCGCTCCTTGGGCACGAAGAACTGGGCCAACACATCGAAGCCGTCATCGTCTGGGAACACCGCCACGAGCGCAGTCAAGTCCTGCGTACTGGACAAGTCCATCCCGACGTAGCAGCGCCGGCCCTTGAGCGCGTGGCGGTAGTCAGCGGAGGTCATCTGGTTACAGCAAAAACTGTCGCCGCTGGCACCTTTAGCGGCGCATCTTCTGGCCCCTTAACGTACGGCATAATCCAAAGAGGGGAACGCTCGCCGGTAGAGGGATAGAATTGCTGGCGCCAATGGCCGCGCACGATCCACTGACACGTCCATTCAACGTGTCCATTTCCATGTACTTGGCCGGATTCGTTGGCGGCTCTCCTGAGATGCACAACCTTGATGCCAACTGGTTCTATGACTACCTTTTCAAGCCTGCGACGAACATGTCTCTCTGCCGTTTGTTTTGGCGTTATCAAGATCCGCTGCTCTATCCAGAGCGTCTGAGCAATGAACAGCCGCAGCACACTGAGCGCTTTGCTTGGGTTGTGTTCTATGTCCATGCCACCCAACCCTTGACGCTCGATTAGCTCGGAATCAATAGCAACAGGCGCACCGCCGCACTCTTGCAGTGTCTTTAATTCCTCAAGGTAGAACGAGTCCACCACTTCGACATAGCCGTCACGTCTGGCGTACGTAGCAAGACAAACGTCTCGTTTGCCGTTTATGCATTGCCGAGTCCACAGAATCCCTTGAAACGGTGTAATCGACTCCAATGCCACGATGTTTTCAAACCAAAACCACCCGGCATAACCTTCGGCGAACCGTTCCAAACTAATAGCCGTATCGGCTGGCAGATCAACCGACGACAACAGTACGGCATCGGTAATTTGTTTGGACCAGTAATAAGGCTCAGCACACCGCAACAGCGCTCTCTCGGCGCGACCCCATGTCCGACGAAATCCGTCGGATTCATATCCATTAGCCTTGGCACGCAAGGAATCTTTCAGCGCCGTAAACTTAGACTCAAGCGCTTCGCTGTAATTGGTCATGCCGTCACCACGTTGCACGCATCCCACGAGGTCAGCGCAATCCAGCGCGACGCCTGCTCCGTCCACTGGTTCAAGTACAGCCGGCGGAAGACGTTCTCCTGCGCCGGGATCTCCTTGGCCCGCGCTGCCGCCACCCGCATCTCCTCAAGCGACCGGAAATCCCCCAGCGCCGGGTTGGCCTTCTTCCACACCCGCTCGTCTGTCCAATCCGCTCCGATTGGCGCCTCGTACAGAATCGCCAGAAAGGTTGGGTCAATAGCTGGGTTCTCCAGCACCCGCTGTGCATGGAGGTATAGCTCGCCCAGGATCGAATGCCGGTCGTACCCCGCGGTGGAGATCGCCAGCATCAAGGGCTGCGATCGCGCGCCCTGCGACGTCGCCAGCACGTCCCATAACTCCCGGTTCGGAGCCGCGTGCAACTCGTCGTAGATGACCACGCTGGCGTTGAACCCGTGCTTGCTGTACGCCTCGGCGGAGATAGCCCGGTAAAAGCTGCCGCTGTTCCTGTGGACGATCCGTTTCTGGGAGTCGATGATCTCGCACTGCGCCAGGAGCTCAGGATCGTTCCGGATCATCTGCGCGGCGACGTGGAACACGAGCCCGGCCTGGTCCTTGTCCGCTGCCGCCGAATAGACCTCGGCCCCAATCTCGCCATCGAACAACAGGAAGTAAATCGCCAGTGCCGCAGCGATCTCAGACTTGCCGTTCTTCCTGGGCAGCATCAGGAGGCACTGGCGGTAGACCCGACGGCCGTCCTTGCCAGTCTTAAACAGCTTCTTGAGGATCGACACCTGCCACGGACGGAGATTGAACGGCTGGCCGGCGAATGGCCCCTTGGTATGGGTCAACTGGTTCACCAGCCGGATCGCCCGCGCCGCGGCCGTCTCGGCCATTTACTTCAGCACCCCAGCCCACTTCGACTCTGGCGCCTCGTCCTTCACCTTCGGAACCGCCATCCGCGCCCGCGCTTGTGGCGTCAGCCCGAACAACTCGTAGTACGGCCGCAGCGCCGTCGCCGTCTCCCGTTCGAGCTTCAGCACCGCATCAATCACAATCTCCACCGGCGAGTCCTTGTCGTTCCTGTCCTGCGCCTCGAGCCAGAACAGCTCCCGACCGGACTTCCTCGCCGACGTCTCCTGCATGGTGGATTGGAGCTCACACATGCTCCCGAACGGCCGGACATCTGCCGGCGTCAGCGTCCGCATCGCCAGACAAATAGGCGCCAACTCATCCCACACCGCACTCGCACCCGGCGACAACCCAACCGGCTTCACCGTCTCACCCCTAGGCGGCTGCGGCTCATCCTGGTTCAGCCGCGTCTTGCTAGGATTGCCCCGCAACATCTTCAGCGCCGTCGGCTGAGGTCGCCTGCCAGAGTTCTCGTAACCCATTGCTTATCTTTCCCCGAAAACTGGTCCGAGCC
>Ga0070686_100000114_pt1 | contig 56363 bp, 53 predicted proteins | sample KBSS23LmetaG_FD_65654 | JGI IMG/M metagenome (GOLD analysis project Ga0070686, IMG submission 65654) | Switchgrass rhizosphere microbial communities from Kellogg Biological Station, Michigan, USA - KBS S2-3L metaG | ecosystem: Host-associated > Plants > Roots > Rhizosphere ...
CCAGGAAGTAGTAGTGGTGCGCCACGCCCTCGTCGAGCACCACGGCGCCCGAGCTGGCCACGTACTCGCGCAGCTGCTCGCCGGCGCCGGTCACGATCTTCTGGCTCACGCGGCCGGCGGCGATGGTGCCCACGATGCGCTGCGGCGCGTCGCCGCTCACGTCCACCTGGTACTGCACCGGGTCCGACCCCACGCCGCGCGCGCGCAGCCGCGGCGAAAGCGACAGGCTTCCCTCGGCAAGGCGCAGCTCCACCTTGCCGCTGGCCAGCGTCACGGCCCCGCCGCCGCTCCCCGTCTGCGTGATGGAAAAGGTCTCGCTTCCCACCTCGTGGTCGGCCACGTACACGCGGAAGGTGCCCCCGTCCACCGTCTGGGCGGCGGCCGGGGCGGCCGGGGCGGCCGCGGCCAGGGCGGCGGCAACCAGGCTCAAGACTCGGTATCGGATCATCACATGGCTCCCGGGGCGTCGCGGCTTCCCGCCGCCCCAAACGGGTTCAGGTGCACAACAGTACACCCCGCGTGCGCCTGGGGGTCCGACGCAAGCGGCGGTCCGGGAGACGGGAGTACGAAAGTACGAAAGTGCGAAAGTGCGAGAGTGCGAGAGTGCGAGAGTGCGAGAGTGCGAGAGTGCGTCGGGAGGGGATCGTTGGTTGGCGTCGGCGGAGCGCAGGGTTGCGTGAGGGATGCGCGCCCGGAGGGCCGGGAACGCGGCGGACCGCCCGCGCCGTCGCGTAGGGCGAGAAGATGCCTGGGCGGGCCGCCGTGGGCCCGGCTGCGTTGGGCACGGCGGTATCGTGCCCTACGCAGCGCGCAGCCCGGCCCGGAGCGCAGCGGAGGGACACGCCCAAAAACCGCGGTTCCGGATGCTCCCGGAACCGCGGCTGGAATTCTTCGGCTGGACCGGTCCGTTGACGGAACGCTACTGGAGGAAGGTCTCCAGGAAGCGCGCGCGGGACTGGTGGCGCAGGCGCAGGAGGGCCTTTTCCTTGATCTGCCTCACCCGCTCGCGCGTGATGCCGAAGCGCTCGCCGATCTGCTCCAGCGTGAGCGGCTCGGTGTCGCCCAGGCCGAAGTACAGGCGCAGCACCTTGGCCTCGCGCTCGCTGAGGGTGCCCAGCGCCTCCTCGATGGTGCGCTTGAGGGCGCCTTCGTAAACCTCGTCGTCGGGGCCGGGGGAGAACTGGTCGGACAGGTAGTCGAGGAGCTGGCCGTCCTCGCCGGGCACCAGCGGGGCGTCGAGCGAGAGGTAGACCTGGCTCATGGCCAGCGCGTGGCTGATCTCGTCCTCGGGCACCTCGAGCTCCACCGCGATCTCCTGCAGCGTGGGCTCGCGCCCCAGCTCCTGCGTCATCGCCGAGCTGCGCCGGCCGATGCGGTGCACGGCCCCGGCCCGCGACAGCGGCACGCGCACGATGCGGCTCTGCTCGGCCAGCGCCTGCAGGATGGCCTGGCGGATCCACCACACGGCGTAGGAGATGAACTTGATCCCCTTGGTCTCGTCGAACTTCCGCGCCGCCCGGATCAGACCGATGTTGCCCTCGTTGATCAGGTCGGCCAGCGACACGCCCTGGTTCTGGTACTTCTTGGCCACCGCCACCACGAACCGGAGGTTGGAGCGCACCAGCGCCTCCAGCGCCTCGGCCTCGCCGTCGCGGATGTGGCGGGCGAGCCGTGCCTCCTCGTCGCGGTCGATGAGCGGATACGCGCTGATCTCGCGCAGGTACTGGTCGAGCGACTCGGATTCGGAGGCGATCTTCTTGGCGGGGCTGAACGACATGGCGGGCTCCGGTTCAGCGGAAACGACGGGGTTTTCCGCCACATGGCGGCCAGATTCGTGGAGGGGCTTTTTCGAACCTGCTGACGGCCGCCGCAGCCAGGGCGTGCGGGCCGGGATTCGCTTGCGAACATCGGGGAGGGACGCATGGACCGTTCATGACGGGCCACGGCTGGAGTATGACAGGGCGCTTACGGGGTGTCAAGCCCCCCTCCAGACGTTTTCAGCGCGGCGCCCCGAAGCGGCCCGCGCCGGCCCGCAACTCTCGCCGTGCCGCTCACTTCCGGCTTGGCATCCCAGGCCCGGATGCCCGCACGAAAGGATCGGTGGCGGGTGCGAACGGAGGGGCGGGGCGGAATTCCGGGGTGCTGAGTGCTGAGTGCTGAGTGCTGGGGAAGGTCCGGCAGATTTTCACGCAGAGCAGCAGAGGAGCAGAGACGCCATGATGGTCTCTGCTCCTCTGCTGCTCTGGAGATTTTTCTCAGCCGCGTCTGCGGGGGTGGGTGGCGTCAGTGCACCAGCTCGCCGATGCGGCCCCAGCGCACGCCGCTGAGCCAGGCGAAGGGCGACAGGTCCTTTTCGTACGAGTAGTACACGAACATGGGGCGCCCCTTGATGGCGCTGCCGTCGAGGAAGCCCCAGAAGCGCGAGTCCTCGCTGTTGTCGCGGTTGTCGCCCAGCGCGAAGAACTTGCCCTGCGGCACCACGATGGGGCCCCAGTTGTCGCGCGTGGGGCGGTAGTCGCTCCAGTGCGCGGGGCGGTGCGCCAGGTACTGCAGCTGCCACAGCATGTCTTCGCTCGGCGGGTCGGTGAGCGGGTCGGTGTGGCGCGCGAACGGCTCCACCTGCGCGTCGCCGTTCAGGTACAGCACCTTGTCGCGCATCTGCAGCGTGTCGCCGCCCACGCCTACGATGCGTTTGACGTAGTTGCGGTGCGGGTCGTGGGGCGGCAGGAACACGATCACGTCGCCGCGGCCGGGCGCGGTGAACGCCGGCAGGTGCGAGTGGGTGTACGGGATCTCGGCGCCGTAGACGGCCTTGTTCACCAGCAGGAAGTCGCCCACCAGCAGGGTGCCTTCCATGCTGCCGGTGGGGATCTTGAACGCCTCGAACAGGAAGGTGCGGATCACCAGGAACAGCACGATGGCGGTGCTGATGGCCTTGGTCCACTCCCACATCCAGCGCCCGGTGCTGATGGAGCCGCGCGCCTCGCCGGCGGTCTTGCGGCGCTCCAGGTCCACGCGCTCGGCCGAAAGGCGGAGGCGGCGCTCGGGGAGCACGGTTTCGGTGGCCTGGAGGTCGTCCATTGCGCGCGGGCTCTTGCGGTAAAGGGCACTGCGGTGGGGCGGATGGCTCGGCTCGCCGCCCCCCGCTTGCTGTACACGCAATGCGGGGGCCCGTTCCTGGCCGGCGCGCCCGGTGGGGCGGCTTCCTAAGCCGTTGCCAGAGCGGCGCTAAGCGGAGCGCTGATGAAGGGTAACGCCACCGCCCCGCATCGCCAACCCCCGCGCCGCGGACGATGGTTTCCGCGCGGTGAACGGCGGCGGGCGCGGGTGAGTGGGAGACGCTGGACCCCCCGCCGTGACAGCCGTGCGAAACATCCGGAGCTCCACGGAGCTCCACGAGGGTTTCCGCCGTCGCGTATGGTTCGATTAATTCAGCCGGAGCGCCCGACGCTCACCCGTTTCCGCGCTCCGGCTGGGAGCGGGGTGACCGGACGGGAGGCAACGGGATGGCCGTTACGGGGTCGGGTTTCGGGGCGTGCATGACGCTCGCGTCGTGTGCGGCGAGACGAGATGAGGCGGGTCGTGGTGGCGGGGCTCTGTTCGTCGGGGCGAGGCTCTTGCAGATTGTGGCGGATCAGGCGAATCTAGCTCTTCGGCCTGTTTCCACCCAGCCATTCATCGGAGTGCCATGAGCGTCTCAATGTCTTCGGGCGGTGTCAAGGCTCGCATGCCGTGGCAGCGCCCCACCATCACCGACATGCCGCGCCTGACGGAGCTCACCCTGACCACCGGCCCCACCATCCCCGGCGGCGGCGGCCCCGGCGGCGGAGGCAGCACCGTCATCTGAGCGGACGCGTTGGGGCCCGGCGGAAAGCTCCGCCGGCGCATCCGCATCCGCCGGACAGAAGGGAATGTGAAAGTGCGCGAGCGCCGCCCAGGCACTCGCGCACTTTCGCATTCAGGCAGCCGCTGGCGGTTCCGCTCAGTACGGGCTCGCCTGGTAGTTGTCGATCTGCGCGCGCTGCAGCTTTCCGCTGTAGTCCACGTAGCCGACCTTGGTCTCGCTGTAGAACTCGTACACCTCCCAGCCGCCCTCGCGGTGGCCGTTGCCGGTCTGCTTCACGCCGCCGAAGGGCAGGTGCGCCTCGGCGCCGATGGTGGGCGCGTTGACGTAGGTGATGCCGTTGTCCAGGTCCTGGAAGGCGCGGAAGCCCAGGTTCACGTCACGCGTGTACACCGAGCTGCTCAGGCCGTACTTCACCTCGTTGTTGATCCGGAACGCCTCGTCGGCGTCGCTGAAGCGGATCACCGACAGCACCGGCCCGAAGATCTCCTCGGTGGCCATCCGCGACCCCGGCTTCAGCCCGGTGAAGATGGTGGGCTGGAAGAAGTAGCCGTCGTCCAGCCCCTCGCCGGTGGCGCGCTCGCCGCCCAGTGCCAGCGTCCCCTCCTGCTTCCCGATCTCCACGTACTTCTCCACCTTCTCCAGCGCGCGGGCGTTGATCAGCGGTCCCACGTCCACGCCGTCGTCGTTGCCGTAGCCCAGCTTCAGCTCCTTCGCGCGCTCCACCAGGCGCTCCACGAAGGTGTCGTGGATGGCGTCGTGCAGCAGCAGGCGGCTGGTGGCGGTGCAGCGCTGCCCGGTGGTGCCGAAGGCGCCCCACAGCACGCCGTCCAGCGCCAGGTCCAGGTCGGCGTCGGCGAAGACGATCTGCGCGTTCTTGCCGCCCATTTCCAGGCTCAACCGCTTGTGCATCTCGCCGCACACGCGGCCGATCTCGCTTCCCGTGGCGGTGCTGCCGGTGAAGGAGATGACGGGGATGTCGGGGTGCGCCACGATGTGCGCGCCCACCTCGGCGCCGTAGCCGTGCACCAGGTTCACCACGCCCTTCGGGATCCCCGCCTCCTCCAGGATCTCCACCAGCAGCTGCACGGTGTGCGGCACGTCTTCACCCGGCTTGATCACCACGGTGTTCCCGCACACCAGCGCGGGGAACATCTTCCAGGTGGGGATGGCCAGCGGGAAGTTGAAGGGCGTGATCAGCCCCGCCACGCCGATGGGGCGGCGGAAGCTCATCGCCCACTTGCTGGCGAGCTCGCTGGGCACCGTGCGTCCCGAAAGCTGGCGGCCGACCGTGGCGGCGTAGTAGGCGGTGTCGATGCCTTCCTGCACGTCGCCCTTGGTCTCGGCCCACACCTTCCCCATCTCGCGCGTGGCGGCGCGGGCGATGTCGTCCTTGCGCGCCACCAGCAGGTCGCCCACGCGGCGCAGGATGTCGCCGCGCGCGGGCGCGGGAAGGAGCCGCCACGCATCGAACGCCGCCTTGGCCGCGGCCGCGGCGCGGTCCACGTCTTCCTTGCCCGAGCGCGGCCACAGGCCGATCAGGTCGCTGTTGCGGGCCGGGTTGCGGTTCTCGAAGTACTGCCCGGTAGACGGCTCCACCCACTCGCCGCCGATGAAGTTCTTGAACTTGTCCGCCATTGCTCCGTGCGCGTTCAGGGGGTCGCCGTACGGGTCTGGGAAAGCCCGCCAATCTACAAGGGCGGGGAAGGGGGCGCCATTCGGGCTTTCGCGCGGGGGAAAGACCGCGACGGGTGCTGAGTGCCAAGTGCCAAGTGCCAAGTGCCAAGTGCGGAGTGCGGAGTGCGGAGTGCGGAGTGCGGAGTGCGGGTCTTACACGATCGATACCTTCTCGCGACCGATCGGCGTGGGGGCGGGTGCCAGCTTCTAGGCGTCCTCGGAGCGGCCGTCGTCGCGGCCGCTTTCGCCGAGGTGCCGAACCCGTATGGAAGATCTCGCCGATGAGCTCCACCGTGCTGAACCCCGCCGTGCTGCGCGTATCGGCGCCGCGGATGCTGGTGATCAAGAACCGGCCGGCCCTGCTGCACCACCTGCTCGACCGCATCGACGAGGGTGCGCGCGACGTGGTGGTGGGGCTCGAGCGCACCACCTACATCGACAGCTCGGGGCTGGGGATGCTGGCCGACGTGCACCGCGTGCTGGTGCGCGAGCTGGGCGGCCGCCTGCGCGTGGCCGGCGCCAACCCCGACCTGCGCCTGCTGCTGGAGGTGACGCGGCTGTCGCGCCTGCTGGAGGTGGTGGACGAGGTGGAGGGCGGCGAGGAAGACGCCTGGCTGGCGCCCGACGACTGGACGGCGCCGCTCTGAAGCGCCGGTAGCGAGCGCCACTTCTCCACCCGCGAAACGCGGCCGCGTGCACCCGCACGCGGCCATCGCCACGCCCGCTGGCAAGCGCCCGTCCACCCCATGGCGGGCGCTTCGTACTCTGGCCCCACGCGGCGATTTCCACCGGATACGAAACCGCGTGCCGTCTGGAGCGTAGTACAGCACGGGGCGCGGCGCGGGTGCCTGCCCCGGAACTCCAGATCTCGCTCCGAGTGAACAAGCTCATCATCGCCGCCGGCCTGGCCGTGCTCGCCCTTTTCATGCTGGCGGGCTTCTTCAACTCCAGCGTGGCGCTTTCCTCGCCGGCCGCCCTGGCCGCGCTCGCCATCACCGTGGGGCTCCCCGCGGCGGGCGCGGCGCTGCTGGTGCGCGGGCACTACGCCGACCATTCGCGTATCGCCGGGCGCAAGGCCGAGTTGCGCCGCAACACCGTGGACGCCGAGATTCTGCGGCTGGCCGCGCGCCACCAGGGCCGGATCACGGCGGTGGAGGTGGCCACCACGCTCTCCATGCGCCCCGAAGACGCGGCCGAGGCGCTGAAGCAGCTGGGCATCCGCGGCCAGGCCGAGGTGGAGGTCACCGATGACGGCGTGCTGGTCTACTCCTTCTACGACGTGCGCCACCTGTCGGGGAAGCACACCGCGAAGGGGGTGCTGGATGCCTGAGATGGCGACGCGCTACCCGTGCCCGGTGTGCCTGGGCGTGACGATGGACAGGGTGCAGCTGGGCGAAGGCGCGCAGGCGCTGGAGATCGACCACTGCACGCGCTGCGGCGGCGTGTGGTTCGACGCGGGCGAGGTGGAGCGGCTGCGCGGGTTTCCGGCCGAGGCGCTGTGGGAGCGCATCGGGCGCCAGCGCGAGGAGGTGCTGCCCCCGTGCCACCTCTGCCACACCCCGCTGAGCCGCCACGAAGCGGCGTGCCAGGCGTGCGGCTGGAAGAACCTGATCGACTGCCCTGTGTGCGACGAGGTGATGGACCGCAAGGACATGGTGCTGGTCACGCTGGACGTGTGCCGTGGGTGCAGGGGCGTGTGGTTCGATCACGTCGAGCTGGACATCCTGTGGGAGACGGCGTCGATCGCGGCCGCGTCCAACGAGCCGGAGCCGCGCGGCCCGGCCGAGAGCGGCGCGAGCCTGGCGGGCGACGTGGGGCTCAACGTGCTGCTCTTCGCGCCCGACGTGGCGGGGCACGCCATCGTGGGCGCGGCGCACGCGGCCAGCCACGTTCCCGACCTGGTGGGCGCCGCGCCCGAGGCGGCCGTGCACCTGGCGAGCGCCGCCGGCGAGGCGGCCGGCGGCGTGTTCGACATCATCACCGGGATCCTGGACGCGCTGTTCGAGATGTTCGACTGGTAGGCCGCGCCGCACCTCCACCCGGGGAACGAAAGAACCCGGCGCCGAGCCACGGCGCCGGGTTCCTTTCGTCATCCCCCATCGCGATCTACAGTTGCGCGAAGCCGAAGACCAGGACCGCGAGCACGGCCAGGGTGGTGACCACGATCGCGATCCGCTTCGGCCACCCGTGCAGCTTCTTCCACGTATCCTTCAGCGATTGGGAGCTGGCGACCAGGCACACCGGGATCGCGACGGCCAGCACCCACCAGCGCCATCCGCTTGCATGCGGGAACAGCCAACCGGTGAGCCACCGGTCGAGGATCACGAACCCGATGATTGGAAACGCGAAGAAGACCAGGTCGAGGCCACGCTCGTGCGGCGCATCGGGATCGTGGCTCCGCGACAGCTGCCGGGGCGCGGCGATCTCGTGATCTGCCGCATCGTGCCGGGTCTGGCCGGGGTTCATGGCACCCGCCGGGGCGGCGTCATAGCCGTACCACGCCAAAGGCCAGGACCAGCGCCACGATGGCGCCCAGCACGGTAGTCCACGTCGCCCACAGCTTGTAGAAGGCGAGGCCCGGGTGCAGGCGCTTGTACAGCCACGCCAGCGCCGCCCCGCCGCCGAATGCGCCCACCATCCACGCCGTTCCCAGCGCCAGCCACTGCACGAACGTTTGCGGCATCGATCCCGGTCTCTCGCCAGCTCCTGAGGATCCGGCTGGGTGGAAGGTCAACGACGGACAGGGTGACATCTTTCCGTGCAGGTGTCTGCGAGTTCACGATTGCCTGGGCGCGCGTCAGCCTTCGCGCACCAGGTCGTAGCGCTCGATCTTCTTGTACAGGTTCGACCGGGGCATGTCGAGCAGGCGCGCCGTCTCGCTCACGTTCCAGTCGTTCTCGCGCAGCTTCTGGATGATGAAGGCGCGCTCGGCGGCTTCCTTGAACTCGGCGAAGGTGTTGCACCCCAGCAGGTCGCCCGAGAGGCCGCCGCCCTTCATGTTGCCGCCCACCAGCAGCTCCACGTCGTCTTCGGTCACCTGCGCGCCGCTGGCCAGGATCAGCAGGCGCTCGATGGTGTTGCGCAGCTCGCGCACGTTGCCCTGCCAGTCCATGCGCGACAGCCGCAGCACCGCCGCGTCGGTGAACGGGCGCGGCTTGAGCGCGCTCTCCTTGGCGATGGTCTGCACGAAGTGCTGCACCAGCATGGGGATGTCCTCGCGGCGCTCGCGCAGCGGGGGCACGTGCAGCGGGATCACGTTCAGCCGGTAGAACAGGTCCTCGCGGAAGCGGCCGCCCCGGATCTCCTCCTCCAGGTCCTTGTTGGTGGCGGCCAGCACGCGCACGTCCACCTTGATGGGCCGGGCGCCGCCCACGCGGGTGATGATCCCTTCCTGCAGCGCGCGCAGCACCTTGGCCTGCGCGTTCAGGCTCATGTCGCCGATCTCGTCCAGGAACAGCGTGCCGGTGTCGGCCAGCTCGAACTTGCCGGCGCGGTCTTCCACGGCGCCGGTGAACGAGCCCTTCATGTGCCCGAACAGCTCGCTCTCGATCAGCTCGCTGGGGATGGCGGCGCAGTTCACCTCGATGAAGGGAGCGTCGGCGCGCGGGCTCAGGCGGTGCACGGCGCGCGCGATCAGCTCCTTGCCGGTGCCGTTCTCGCCGGTCACCAGCACGCGCGCGTCGGTAGGCGCCACCTTCTCCACCCGGTCGAGCACCTGCCGCAGCGCGAACGAGCGGCCCACGATCTGGTGGCGGCTCTCCACCTCGCCGCGCAGCCGCGCGTTCTCGGCCTGCAAGCCCTGCTGCGAGAGCGAGTTGCGCAGCACGATCAGCAGGCGCTCGGTGTCGAGCGGCTTTTCCAGGAAATCGAAGGCGCCGCGGCGGGTGGCCTCCACGGCGGTGTTGATGGTGCCGTGGCCGCTCATCATCACCACCACCGCGGCGGGGTCGCCCTCGCGGATCTTCGTGAGCGTCTCCAGCCCGTCCATGCGCGCCATCTTCACGTCCAGGAAGGTGACGTCGGGGCGGAAGTCGCGGTACAGCTCGATGGCCTCCGCGCCGCCGCCCGCCGAGCGGACCTCGTGGTCTTCGTATTCGAAGAGCTGCGTGAGCACGTGCCGGATGCCCTGTTCGTCGTCTACGACGAGGATGCGCGCCATTGAATTTATCGATTCGTGGAGGTCGGATCCGTCGGGGGGGGCCCAGTGCCCAGTGCCCAGTGCCCAGTGCCGTGTCGAACAGGTGCGTGAGTGCGGAGTGCGCCAGTGCGTCACAGTCCGGCTTGGCCCCGCAGGCTGTCCCCTGTCCCCTGTCCCCTATTCCCTACCGGGACGGGCCCAGAACCAGCTCGCCGCCTTGCACGCGCGCCGAGCCCACGCCGGGCGGGAGGCGGAACGGGTACTCGTCGCGGCCCAGGCCGGGCTCGGCGGCGCCGCCGCCCACCTTCTTCAGCGCGTTGATGTAAACGTCGCGCGGCACGGGCACCTTGGCCACCGACACGTTCTGCACGCGGATGGCGCCGCGGCCCGGGCCCAGCGTGCGCAGCTGCCCGCGCACCCGCACGTCGGCGGTGTCGGGAAGGAAGTCGCGCAGCGCGGCCACGTCGCGCGTGTCGGGAAGGCGGTCGGTGGGGAAGCGGCCGTTGAGCGTGAGGGTGTCGCCCGCGAACTGCACCGTGGGCGCCTCGAGCTGGTCGGTGAACTGGTCCTTGAAGCGGTAGCGCAGGTAGCTGGTGAACTCCACGCTGCTCAGGTGCACCGTGTCGCCGCTGCTGCGCATGCGCGCCAGCTTGTTCTCCGCGCTCTGCGCGGCCTCGGGCGACACCTCCAGGGCCGCGGCGGTGTCGTGCCGCCAGGGGCCGGGGATGCGGTCGCGATAGGTGTAGCCGGCGAACAGCAGGGCCGCCAGGCCGATCAGCGCCAGCAGGTTGCGCATGGGTATCCGATGTGGGGCTCGTGTTGGATGGGGCGGACGCACCGGTCCGCCGCCGCAGCCATCTACCCCGGCGCGGCGGTCGATGTTTCCCGAACGTCCTCCAGAATGGACGCCACCGCGGCGGCGGCGGTGTCTACCTCCGCCTCGGTGGTGGCCCACCCTACGGAAAAGCGCACCGCCCCGGTTTCGGCCACGCACAGCAGCTGGTGCGATTCGGGCGCGCAGTGCAGCCCCGCGCGGGTCATCACCCCGTGCTCGTGGTCGAGCCGCCACGCCAGCCGGTCGGGCCGGACGAGGTCCGACGCGATGGTGACGATTCCCACCCCATCGGGCGCTTCGGGAGACAGCACGCGCACCCCGTCCACAGCCGCGAGCCGATCGCGCAGCCGCAGCTTGAGCATGGCCTCGCGCGCGTGCAGCGCGTGTACGCCGCGCGCCTGGATGAAGCGCACGCCCGCCAGCAGCCCCGCGATGCCGGGGCCGTTCAGCGTACCGGGCTCCAGCCGGTCGGGCATGGCGTCCGGCATGCCCAGCGGCATGGAGTCGCCGCCGGTCCCGCCGGCGGCCACAGGGGCGATCTCCACGCCGGGGCGCACGTACAGGCCTCCGGTGCCCTGCGGCCCCAGCAGCCCCTTGTGCCCGGTGAACGCCAGCACGTCGATCCCCATCGCCCCCACGTCGATCGGCAGGTGCCCGGCGGACTGCGCGGCGTCCACCACCACGATCGCCCCGTGCGCGTGCGCCCGCGCCGCGATCTCCCGGACGGGGAGCGCGGTGCCCAGGACGTTGGAGGCGTGCGGGATGGCGAGGACGCGCGCGGGCGTTCCATCCCCCGCCAGCGCGGCGTCGAGCTCGTCGAAGTCGATCGTTCCGTCGATACGGCCGCCGACCACGGTCTGCCCCACTCCGCGCGCGGCCAGCAGCGCGGCGGGGCGGCGGACGGCATTGTGGTCGTAGGCCGTGCGGACCAGGCGGTCGCCGGGGCGGAGGAGGCCGAAGAGCGCCGCGTTGAGCGCGTAGGTGGCGTTGGGGAAGAAGGCGATGCGGCCGGGGTCGCCCTGTGCGCCGAACAGCTCGGCCAGGGCCACGCGGCAGCGGAGCGTGATGCGCCCCGCCTCCAGCGCGCGCCGGTGCCCCGCGCGGCCGGGCGTGGCGCCCACGTCGCGCAGGTACCGCGTCACCGCCTCGATCACCTCGTCGGGCCGGATGGCGGAGGTGGCCGCGTAGTCGAGGTAGATGTCGTCCATCGAGCCGTCAGGCGGCGCGGCGCGGGTAGGCCCGGCCCGCGAGCCGGCCGGCGGCGATGCCGCACGACGCGAATCCCACCGCCACCAAGGCGCTCGTCGCGAGTATGGCGCCCAGGTGCCCCACGAAGTCCGGCTGCTGCAGCGCCGCCCCGGTCCGGACGTAGCTGGTCAGTGTCAGCACCGTGCCGGCCAGCACCCCGGCGGCCGTCGCCGCAACCACTCGCGTCGAGGCCGGCGTGCGCGAGAACACGAATCCAAGCAGGAGACAGACGGCCGCGCGTCCGGCCATGGTCGGCTCCGGCCCGTGACGGGTCCACAGCGAGGCCGCGTCGGCCAGGACGGTCGCGAGCATCGCGTAGCTGAACAGCCGGTTCCACCGCATGGACACCAGGGGGAAGCGAAAGGGGCGGATTACACCGACGAAGGCTCGTCGGCGTGCGCCAGGTCGAGCGCCACGTAGCGGAAGCCGGCAGCCTTCACCGCCTGGGCGATGGACACGCCCTCGGGCCCCATCATCCGCTCCCACTGTGCCGGGGGGACGCGGACGGCGGCGATCTCGTGCTCGTGGCCCTCCACGTCCACCGACGCTCCGAAGACGCCTTGCTCGATCAGCGCCCGCTCGGCCGCGGCGATGCGGGCGTCGCCGCTCACGCGAAGCTCCCGAGCTGCACGAGCTGCGAGGCGGCCAGCCCCTCGTTCAGCGCGCCGCGGCGGTAGCCCTGGAGGTCCACGAGGGCGCGTCGGAAACCGGCCTCGCGCACGGCGGCGTCGATCTCCCGCCGGTTGCCGGGGACGCGGCCGATCTCGCCGGGGTGCACCTCCAGCCGGGCCACGTCGCCGTGGTGGCGCACGCGGAAGTCGCGGAAGCCCAGCGCGCGCAGCGCCAGCTCGGCGGTTTCCACCTGCTTCAGCCGCTGCGGGGTCACGGCGATGCCGTAGGGGAGGCGCGAGGCCAGGCACGGCGCGGCCGGCTGGTCCCACGTGGGCAGCCCCAGCTCGTGCGACCAGGCGCGGATCTCGTCCTTGGTGAGGCCGGCTTCCAGCAGCGGCGAGCGGACGGCGTTTTCGGCCGCGGCCACGGCGCCGGGGCGGTGGTCGCCCACGTCGTCGGCGTTGCTGCCGTCCAGCACCGTCTTCATCCCACGCTCACGGGCGACGGAGGCGAGCCGGCCCCACAGCTCGCTCTTACAGAAGTAGCAGCGGTTGTTGGGGTTGGCGGCATAGCGCGGGTCGTCCATCTCGCGCGTCTCCACCTCCAGCCAGGGGATGCCGAAGTCGCGCGCCACCTCGCGCGCGGTGTCTTCCATCCAGCTGGCCACGCTGTCGCTCTTGCCGGTAACGGCCAGCACGCGCCCGGCGCCCAGCACCTCCACGGCCACGCGGGCCAGGAACACGCTGTCCACGCCGCCGCTGTAGCCGATTGCCACCGACCCGCACTCGCGGAGGATGGCGGTCAACCGGTCGCGCTTCTCCTGGGGCACCATCGTCAAATTCGCCTGCATCCTTGCTGCAAAACCATGGGAACGGAACGCCCGACAATCTGCCGCCCCGTTTCGTACCCCGCCAGCCTCGCCCCGGTCGCATCGGCCCGCGTCCCCGACCTGCAAACCGCATGAACACGGAGCAGCGGAGAGCGCGGAGGATGCGGAGGGATGCCCGTGAGCGCCTCCGCTTCCTCCGTTTTCTCCGCTGCTCCGCGTTCACGCAGTTGGCGCAGCCGGGCGCTCGGCAAGAGCCGGCGACTCGAATCCGGCCGCAACGCCGCGGAGCCCCGCCGGTCACGCACGAGACCGCCGACCGACCGCGGACGCATTCTCCCCTTCCCCTGCACGGGAGAACGGTCAGGGGACGAGGAGACCGGCGCTACGCCACCTGCTCCGACCCCGGCGCGGGCCGCGCGGCCGGCACCCGTGCCACCGCCAGGTCGCCCAGGTCACCCACCGTGTCGCCCGGGGCGCGGACGTCGTGGCGGCGCTGGGCGCGGCCCCGCAGCTCGAAGCCGATCACCGCCAGCGAGAGCGGCATCGACAGGAAGAGCGCCAGGTCGGCCACGTTCCCCGGCGGCAGCCAGTACTGCCCCCAGCGGAAGGAGATGAAGTCGGTCACCCCCCAGTGCACCACGCGCTCGCCCAGGTTGCCCAGCATCCCGCCCAGCACCAGCCCCACGAACGCCCACGCCCACCCGCGGTGCCCGCGCTGGAAGCGGTGCCCGCGCCCCAGGATCTGCAGCAGCACCATCGACCCCAGCGCGGCCGCGAGGACGGCGATCACCTTGCGCGTGCCCAGCGGAAAGTTGTCCCACAGCCCCAGCACCATGGCGGGGTTGCGCACGTGCCAGAAGGCCAGCGTGCCGGGGATCACCTCGCGCAGGTCGTCCAGCGGGATGGTGCGCGCGATGGCGAACTTGGTGCCCCAGTCCACCGCGGCCACGCACAGGCCGATGATCACGGTGGGGATCCAGCCGCGCATGGGCTCGCGGTCGGCGCTGCGCCGGCCGGGCGAGCGGTCGGGGTGGTGCGCGGCGCGCCGGTCGCCCATGGCGCGGCGCACGACCTTGCGGATCGGATGGTTGTTGCTCACGGCTTCACTACCCGGGAAAACGGCGCTTCGGTCTCGGACCCGGGCGGGCTTTTCAAGATGCAGGCCGTCCGGCGGCGGGAGCCGCGGCGCGGCGCCCCGACCGCGGTTGGGCCGGGATAGGAGGCGGACGCCCCGGTCCTCGAGATCCCGCCGTTCCACCGTTGCCGCCGCCCGATCGGGCTTCGATCCCGACCCCGAACGGTATCCCGTTCCACATCCGAAAGATCCGCCCGACGGTTGAGTGCGTACCCACTCCCATCGGCTGTACTCGCGATCCACGGAAACCTGATCGGAGGGCGTATGCGATTCCCACGGCTCACCCGGGCCCGCCTGGGCGTGTCCCTGCTGGCCATGCTGGCCGGCGCGGGCGTGCTGGCGGTGCGCGAAGGGCTCGGCTCGGACCACCAGGACACTCCCGAGGTGGAGCTGTCGCCGCGGCTGGACATCAACGACGTGTACGCGTTCCCCGGCGCCGACGAGAGCCGGATCGTGCTGGTGATGACCACGCAGAGCCCCATCACCCCGGCGGGCACCGCGGCCGCGCGCTTCGATCCGAACGCGCTCTACCAGATCCGCATCGACAACACCGGCGACGCGGTGGAAGACCTGGTGCTGCAGTTCCAGTTCGACGACGTGAGCGGCGGCGGGCAGCGCGTGGCGCTGTTCGGGCCCGTCGCGCCCACCGGCACCGGCCAGTTCAGCCGGGTGGCCAAGGCCACGCCCGACATCGTGGGCAACATCAACACCGTGCTCACCAGCGGCGCCGGCGCCACCCTGGTGCAGCTCTTCGCCGGCCCGCGCGACGACCCGTTCTACATCGATCTCGACCAGTTCTTCCGCATCGTTCCCGACCGGCGCCCCTCGCGCGGGCCGCTGTCGCAGATCGGGCCCGCGCCCGAGGCCAGCGCCTTCCGCCCGAAGTGCACGAACGGCGTGATCAACCCGGGCCAGGCCCAGTTCGACCAGACGCACGGGTGCGCCGCCGACTTCCTGCGCACCTTCAACGCCATGGCGATCGTGGTGGAGCTTCCCGAGGCGCTGGTCAAGGGCGCCGGCAACAACATCGGCCTGTGGGCCACCGTCAGCCGCTGACCGGCACCGACCAAGGAGAACCGACGATGAGGAAGATGTTGGCGGCCCTGCCGGCGCTTGCCGCGGCCGCAGTGATCTCCGCCGCGTGCGGAGACGATACGCGCACCATCGTGGAGGTGCAGAAGCCCGACACCGTGATCACCGTGGTGCGTGACACGATCCGGATCGGCAACACCACGGTCACCTTCGACCAGATCGACCGGCTGGGCAACCCGCTGGTGAGCGAGGTGTTCGTGGAGAAGCGCGAGCACGACCACTTCAACACCAGCAACCCCAGCGAAGACGTGGCGCAGTTCCGCGACGACATCGCCGGCTTCGTCACCGGCGTGGCGGGGCGCGATCCGGCCTATGCCAACGCCGTGGCCGCCGCGCTCACCCCCGACATGCTGGTGGTGCGGCTCGACAAGACCGGCGGCGGTCCCTTCGGCGCCAACGTGGGGTGGCTCACCTACGTGCTCGACCCGGCCAACGGCTACGGCGGACGCAAGCTCCAGGGCGACGACGTGGTCGACAAGGGGCTTTCCGTGATCTTCGGCAACGCGCTGGGCAACAACAACAACGTGAGCCCGGGGCTGGTGACCGACAACGTGGACGCCAACGACAAGGCCCACAGCGCGGCCTTCCCCTACGTGGCGACGCCCAACTGATGCCGGGGCGGACCGCGGCCCATAACCCCGACCTTACCCCCGCCACCTCTCCGGGCACCTTCCGGTACCGGCGGGCACGGGTGACGGCCGCGGCCCACCCCCGGCGCAGGGCGCGCCACGACACGGCTTACCCGGCTATCCTGGAGAGGACGCGATGAGACACAAATGGACCGCCGCCCTGGCGGCCGCGCTGCTGGCGGGCTCCGCCAGCGGGGCGATGGGGCAGGACATGGGAGGGGGCGGGGTTCGCGCCGGCAGGTTCGACCTGGGCGTTTATGCCGGCGGCTCGCTCACCAGCAGCTGGTTCGAGAGCCGCACCGTCACCCTGGACGGCACCGCCACCGGCAGCGGCAACGACGACGGGCAGGGCTATGCGCCGGGGCTGGGGGGGGCGTTCGGCGCCTTCGCCACCTTCTGGCTCTCGCCGTCGTTCGGCGTCCGCGCACACGGCAACTACACGCCCATGCGGCTGCCGTTCGCCAGCACGGGCTTCTTCGACACCTCGCCGGATGGCGGGCCCAGCGGGCGCAGCGCGTACGTGATGAACACGTACTTCTACGACCTGGACCTGGTGTTGCGCCCCTTCTCGGCGAACGGGAGCCCGCTGCTGGCGGGGATGTACCTGTTCGCGGGCGGCGGCGGCCACACCACCGACCTGGCCGGCGCCGACGTGGCCGTGTGCGAGGGCACCCTGCTCCGGCTGGGCGCCTGCCTCAGCGCCAAGCCGAAGCAGGCCACCGTGGGGCAGGGCACCGGCGGGGTCGGGTTCGACCTGCTGTGGCTGGGCCGCTCGCTGGCCCTGTTCGGCGAGCTCGCGGCGCACGTGTACGACTCGCCCGTGCACGTGGGCGACGACTTCGTGGGGCCGGTGACGGGGCTGCGCGGCAGCACCGTGGCCGTGGCCGACGACCGGGTCGCGGTGACGGGGCGGGCGGTGCTGGGGCTCAAGCTGGTGCTGGGCGACATCCTGCCCCGGCCGGCGATGGTGCCGCCCCCGCCCGCCGAGGTCCCGCCGCCGCCGATGATGCCGCCTCCGCCTCCGCCCGAGGTCACGATGCAGCAGCTGGCGGTTTGCGTGGTGCAGGGCGGGCAGATCTCGAACGTGGAGGGGCAGTACAACCCGGCCACCGGTGACACCACGGTGAACGGGCGCCGCCTGGGCGAGGCGTACCCCGCGGGCGCGGAGTACGCGTCGAGCGCCACCTGGTTCATCGACAGCGAGCCGGTCACCTTCGGCGGGCGCCGCTACGTGAAGTACGGGCTGCCGCGGGTGCTGGGCGCCACCGAGGTGGCGAACGTGGGCAGCTACCAGGGCGTGGCCGTGTTCGCCGAGGGCACGGCCGACCGGATGCGGCCCGAGGTGATCTACCTTCCCGTTCGGCCGGGGTGCGAGTTCCAGCCGTACCAGGTGGAGGTGAAGGCGGGCGCCGTTCGCGGCTGACGCGGGCGGTGGTTCGGGGCCGGAGCGCCGGGTCCGGCGCTCCGGCCGCACATCTTTTCGGGAGAGATGGTTCGATGGAGATGCGCAGACGGGCGATCGCGTTCATCGAGGTGGTTTCCGTGGCGGCGATCGCGGCCACGGCGGCCCATGCGGCCGGCGCGCACCAGGGCACGGTGCGCGAGCGCCGCGAAGCCCAGGCGCTGGACGCCGTGGCCCGGCTGCGCGCGCGGGAGACGGCGCGCGCCGAGGCCGACCTGCGCTTCTACCAGGCGCGCGTGGCGCAGGACCCGTTCGGCGCGGCCGACCGCGCGAAGCTGGCCGGCCTCTACGCACAGCGCGCGCGGGAGACGGGCGAGTACGAAGACTACCTGCGCGCCGAGCGCGAGGCCCGCGCGTCGCTGGACGCCCGCCGCGAGCGCAACGCCCCGGCGCGCGTGGCGCTGGCCGGTGCGCTGATGTCGCAGCACCGCTTCGCCGAGGCGCGCGCGCAGGCCGACACCCTCTTCGCCGCCGACCCCTCGCGTCCGTCGTACCGCTCGCTGTTGGGCGAGCTGCAGATGGAGACGGGGGATTACGACGGGGCGAGGGCGACGTTCGGCTCGCTCCTCTCCTCTCGCGCCAACCTGGGCGTGGCGCCGCGGCTGGCGCGCTGGATGGAGCTGACCGGGCACACGGCCGGCGCGCGCCTGCTGCTGTACCAGGCCGCGCGCGACGCCGAGGGGCGCGGCGACCTCCCCGCCGAGCAGGTGGCCTGGTTCCACCTGCGCGTGGGCGACCTGGAGCTGCGCAACGGCCGGCTGAGCCAGGCGCAGAACGCGTTCCTGGCCGGCCTGCGCGCGCACCCGGAAGACTACCGGCTGCTGGGCGAGATGGCGAAGCTGGCCGCGGCGCGCGGCGAGTGGAGTGCCGCGCTGGAGCTGGGCGGCCGCGCCATCGCGCAGGTGCTCGACCCGGCCACGCTGGCGGTGATGAGCGACGCGGCGCTGGCCTCGGGCGACAGCGCGAAGGCCGAGGAGTACGCGCGGGCGATGGAGGTGTCGGTGCGCCGCCAGACGGGCTCGCTGCACCGCGGCTGGGCCGTCTTCCTGCTGGATCGGGGCCGCCGCGTGGACCAGGTGGCCGCCCAGGCCGCCGCCGACCTGCGCACCCGCCGCGACGTGTACGGCTACGACCTTCTGGCCTGGGCACAGCACAGGCAGGGGAAGGATGCGGATGCGCGGCGGACGATGGCTCAGGCGCTGCGCCTGGGCACGCGCGACGCCACGCTTTTCTACCACGCCGGGATGATCGCGGCCTCGCTGCACGACACGGCGGCGGCGAAGCGCTACCTGTCCGCCGCGCTGGAGGTGAATCCATCCTTCCACCCGGTGCAGGCCGACGAAGCGCGCAAGACGCTGCGCGCGCTGGATTGACGCCGGACGGATGAGGCCCGGGTCAGTCGACGGGATGTCATCGGGTCGACGGTCGAATTGATCCCGTCGGGTGGAACTCCGGAAAGTCCGCCTCCGCGGATTGGGGGCGACCATTCCCGCCGGAGGCGAGGGTAGGGGCGAGGCATGCCTCGCCCGGGTCGCCGCGCACCGGGGGACGGCGCGGACACACGGATCGAGACGGTGAGATGAGCGAGCTGCTGACCTTTTTCCAGGTGGGGTTCCGGCACATCGTGAGCCCCGATGCGCTGGACCACATCCTCTTCCTGCTGGTGCTGGCGGCCATCTACCGCTTCCGTGACTGGCGCGACGCGCTGTGGGTGGTGTCGGCCTTCACCATCGGCCATTCCGTCACGCTGGCGCTGGCCGTGACCGGCGTGGTGCGGCTCCCCACGGCGCTCATCGAGTTCCTGATCCCGCTGACCATCGTGGCCACCTGCGTCGAGAACCTGGTGGTCACCGACCGCACGCGGGCGCCATGGGGCGGGCGCTACCGGCCGCTGTTCGCCGGCGTTTTCGGCCTGGTGCACGGGGCGGGGTTCGCCAACTACCTGCGCGACCTGTTCGTGGACCGCGTGGCCGTGCCGCTGCTGGGCTTCAACGTGGGGATCGAGGCGGGGCAGATCGTGGTGCTGGTCTGTGCCGCTGCGGTGTTCGCGCTGGTGGACGCCGGTCTCCGCGCGGCCCCCGTGCGCCAGGTGTCGCGGGCGCCGCTGCGCTCGCGCGTGGTGATGGTGTCGAGCTGCGTGGCGGTGGTGGCCACGGTGTGGGCCGCCCAGCGCGCGCCGTGGTGAGCGATGAACGAGGCGTCCGGGATCGGGAGATCGAGTGGGCTGCGAGAGATCGGGTTCAGGATCCGGCAGATCTACAGGGACGGGAGATCGGGCGGAATTGTAGGAACGGGAGATAGGGGCGGGATCGGTGACCGGACGACGCAAGATCGGATCGGACAACGCGGGATCGGATAGGTCCACGATGCGAGTGAACTCGCGGCTACAACGGCACACAGCCCGCCTTCGCGGGCTTCATCCGGGGCGAGGGGGATGAGGCGCGCGACGCGGTTCGTAGCGGCTTCGATTTTCGCGCTGGTGACGGCGGCGGGATCGGTCGCCGCCGCGCCGGCGCGGGTGCATCCGCTGCACACCACGCTCACCGAGGTGACGTACGCCGATGGCGTGGCCACGCTCTGGGTGCGCGCCTTCGCGGACGACTTCGCGCGTGGCGTGGCGGCGCATCGCGGGCCGGCGGGGGCGGACCCGACGCTGGCGTATCTGGGCGGGTCGCTGGGCGTGTGGGACCGTCGCGGGCGCCGGGTGGCGATGGCGAGCTGCGGGCGCCGGACGTCGGGCGACCTGCGCTGGTTCTGCGTGCGGGCGCCGCTGCCGGGCGGCCTCCAGGGCGCGCGGCTGCGCGTCTCCCTCCAGTTCGCCGTCTACGACGACCAGGTGAACGTGGTGCAGGTGAGCGACGGCGGCCGCCGATCGAGCCTCCTCTTCGTCCCCGGCGACGGCCCCAAGCCGCTGCCGTAGCGGTGGCGTGATCCACCGCTCCCGCGCCCAAGCCGATACGCCCCACGCACTTTCCCTTCTGCCGCGGACCTGTCTACCGACCTTTCTGGAGCGGTTCCCATGACGGGCGGGCAGACAGGTGCCCACCTGCCACCCGCGCCGCATCGGGTTTGCCCCGGCCCGGCCGCCGGACGTAGATTCCGCGCCGACGACCCCGGCTCGCCCTCACGGCGCGGCAGATCCGATTTGAGTTCTTCAGCGTACAATTCCGGTAGTGCCAACGACTTGGCGACGGCCGGCACGGCCACCCGCGCCGAGCCCGATCGCGAGCTGGTGCGCCGCATGGCGGCCGGCGACGAAGCGGCGCTGGGGGTGCTCTACGACCGCTACTCCACCCTGGTCAACTCGGTCGCCATGCGCGTGCTGGGCGACGCCGACGACGCCGAGGAGGTAGTGGAAGCCAGCTTCTGGCAGGCGTGGCGGCAGGCGGGGCGCTACGAGGAGGGCCGCGGCGGCATCAGCACCTGGCTGGTGATGATCGCCCGCAGCCGCGCGGTGGACCGGCTCCGCGCCTTGCGGCGCTCGCGCGAGCAGGCGTGGGAAGAGCTGCCCGAGCCGTCGGATGCGGGCACGGATGGGCCGGCGCTGGACGCGGCCGAGAGCGACGAGCTGCGGCGGATGGTGGCCACGGCGGTCGCCACGCTCCCGCCCGAACAGCGCGAGACGGTGGAGCTGGCCTACTTCCGCGGGATGAGCCAGACCGAGATCGCCGAGGCCACGGGGCAGCCGCTCGGCACGGTGAAGACCAGGGCCAGGCTGGCCCTGCAGAAGCTGAGGGGCGCACTGGCGGTTCTTCGGGAGGAGGCGCGATGAGTCTCGACATGACGCACGACGACGTGCAGGCCGCGCTGGCCGCCGAGGCTCTCGACGCGCTCGACGGCCCGGAGGCGGCCGCCGTACGCGCCCACCTGGCGCACTGCGACGAATGCCGCCGCGAGCTGGAGTCGCTGCGCGAGGCCGCGGCCTCGCTGGCCCATGCCGCGCCACGCGTGCCGATGAGCGCCGAACGCTCGGCGCGCCTGCGCTCGCGCCTGGTGGCCCGCGCCGCGGCCGACGCCGGCGCCGATGCTGCCCGGCCGCGCGCCGCCGCAGTGGGCGATGCGGCGACGGTGGACGCCGACGTGGGCGGCACGCGCGTGATCCCGCTCGCGCGCGCGCGACAGGGGCGGGGCTGGGGCGCGGGATGGCTGGCCGCGGCCGCGGCCGTGTTGCTGCTGATCGCGGTGGGAGCCTACGCCGCGCGCCTCAAAGGCCGCTACGATGCGCTCGGCGAGCGCTACGCCTCGGTCGACACCGAGCGGACGGAGCTGGTTCGCGCCCTGGCCAGGCGCGACAGCACGGTGGCGGCGCTGTCGGGGCCGGGCGTGCAGGTGATCGAGCTGGCCAGCACGCAGCAGCGGGCCCCCGGCGGCCGCATGTTCTGGGATCCGCAGACGGCGCGCTGGACCTTCTTCGCCCACGGGCTGCCGGCGCTGCGGCCGGGGCGCGACTACCAGCTGTGGCTGATCACGCCCGGCGGGCCGGTGAGCGCGGGCACCTTCAAATCCACCCCCGAGGGGCTGGCGCAGGTGCAGGCCACCTACCCGCTCCCCCGCGACCAGCTCCGCGCCGTCGCCGTCACCGACGAGCCCGAGGGCGGCCTCCCGCAGCCCAGCACCACGCCCATCATCCTGGGCAGCTACGGGTCGACGGAGTAGGCGGGCCGGATCCCGGAAGCGTGGGAAAAGGAGAGGACCAGGGAACTCATGGCGGTTTCCCTGGTCCTCTCTTTTCGGTTGGCCAGTCATGCGCCGACGAAGGATTGCCCCGGCCGGCGCGAATGGCGGGCATGCGCTCGGGCGTCGAGTCTAGATCCTTCAGTCGCCGCCAGGACTTATACGTGAACGCAGTTGCAGTGCAGCGGCTCCCTCAGGGTGACAGTTCTTATTACCGAGTGCGAATCAACTGCTGACCCCCAACCCGTCTCCACCCCCGAATGTCATCCTGAGCGTCGCCCCCTGAATCCGCGTCAACACCAGACTTTGGCGGCGACCGAAGGATTTATCGCCGCGTCCACGAAACCGCCGGCAGCAGGCTCGACAGCTCGGCATGCCGCGCTTCGGCAGATGAACCCGACGCTCAATCCTCCCGCATCAGCAGGGCGACGGGGAAGCCGTCCAGCACCTCCGCCACGCGCAGCGACCCATCGTCGCCGCCCACCTCCACGCCGCTGAACAGGTCGCGCCACCGTCCGCCGCCCACGGAGCCGAGATCGATCCACGTGTCGCCCCACGCGTCCGCACCGGGCAGAGCGTAGTTACGGTCGGCCGACAGCGTGGCGACCAGCCGGGGCACCACCGCCACCAGCGTGCTCCCGCCGCCACGCCGCGCGAAAGCCAGCACGTGCTCGGCCTTCTCGCCCGTGGCCCCCACGGGCAGGTACTCGCCGCCGGTGAACGCAGCCTCGTGCTCCTCGCGCGCGCAGAGGGCGACGTGGGTCAGGTAGAGCTTGATACGGCCGTCCTCCCACCGCTCCACCAGCTCGCGGCAGAGCGCGGCGCGGTCGCCCGGCATCCGCTCGCGCAGGGCGTCCAGCATCCGCTGGCGCAGCGCGTAGTCCACCGGGCGGCGGTTGTCGGGGTCCACCAGCGAAAAGTCCCAGATCTCCTGCCCCTGGTAGATGTCGGGCACGCCGGGCGAGGCGATCTTCACCAGCGTCTGCGCCAGCGAGTTGACCATCCCCATCCGCGCGACCGGGCGCTGGAAGGCGGCGAAGTCGGCCAGGAACGGGTTGCCGGCGCCCGGCGACAGGATCGCGGCCACGAAGGCGCTGAGCCCCGTGTCGTACTCCTCGTTGGGGTTGATCCAGCTGGTGTGGACCTTGGCCTCGCGCGTGGCCTTCTGCATGTAGGCCTGAATGCGGCCTACGAACTCCTCGTGCGCGCCGCCGTCCATCTCGCCCAGCGGCCACGCGCCCACCAGCGTCTGGTACAGGAGGTACTCGTCGTTGGCGTCGGGGATCGGCTCGCCGTCCTCCTGCTCCTTCTTTGCGGCGTTCATCCCGGCCCAGCGGTTGAACGCCTCGCTCCACGCCCCGGGCATCTCGGAAAGGACGTTGATGCGGGCGCGCACGTCCTCGCTGCGCTTGGTGTCGTGCGTGCTGCTGGCCGACAGCGCGCCCGGCCACTGCCGCGCGCGCGCCGCGTTCATGGCGTGGAAGTCGTCGGGGCTCACGCCGAAGCGGTCGGGCTCGCCGCCCACCTCGTTGAGGGAGACCAGCCGGTTGAACACGTAGAAGGCCGTGTCCTCCACCCCCTTGGCCATCACCGGCCCGGTGAGCTGCTGGAACTTCATCACGAAGCGCGCGTGCTCGTCGCGAGCCTCGGCGTCCAGCGACTCGGGCCAGCTCAGCAGCAGCACGTCGCGCACGAAGTCGAAGAGGCTGCCGCTCACGCTGGGGTTGCGGCGCCGCGCCAGCCGCACGGCGTGCTCCACGTAGTGCCGGTCGCGCTCGCTGACCCCCCCGGCGAACGCGTCGATGTAGCTGCGGTACACGGGGAAGCAGGCCACCACCTCGCGCAGCGCGTCGCGCAGCGCTCCCCAGGTGAAGTCGCGGTACACCCGGTTGCTCTCGCTGATGCGGTCGAGCATGGTGGTCAGCACCGTCAGCTCGCTCACCAGGGCGAAGCGCAGGATGGTGCGCTTGCGGTCGTACACCAGGTCGCGGAAGCGCGCGCGCAGCCCGGTGAAGCGCCGGTACGCCTCGTCGATCGCCGCCTCGTTGGCGCGCGCCACGAACAGGCCGTTCACCTGGTTCAGGAACTCGTAGCCCACCGTGCCGGCCACCGGCCACTCGCGCGGCAGCTCCTCGTGCCCGGTGAGAATCTTCTCCACCACCACGTAGAAGCGCTCGCGCGCGTCCACCCCCGCCGCCTCGTGCTGCAGGTCGCGCAGGTAGCCGTGCGGGTCGAACAGCCCGTCGGGGTGGTCGATGCGCAGCCCCGTCACCTTCCCCTCGCGCACCAGGCGCAGGATGAGCCGGTGCGTGTCCTGGAACACCTGGGGGATCTCCACGCGCACGCCGGCCAGCTCGTTCACGTCGAAGAAGCGGCGGTAGTTGATCTCCTCGGCCGCCACGCGCCAGAAGGCCAGGCGGTACGGCTGCTCGTCCAGCAGCGCGTGCAGCCGGTCGAACGACGACGCGTCGCCCGGCGTGCCGTTGAACGCCAGCACCGCCTGGTCGAGCGCCAGCGCCACCGCGGGCGACAGGGCGTAGAGGCCCGAGAGGCGGTTCTGCGTGACCGCCTTCTCGCGCCGGCGCTCGGCCACGCTCTGGGTGTCGGTGCGGCGCCGGTTGGGGAGGCGCTCGAGCGCGGTGGCGATGCTTTCCAGCTCCATCCGGTCGGCGTTCCACTCGTCGAGCACCCCGTCCAGCCCGCCCAGCGCCTCGCGCAGCACGGCCGCGGTGGACGCCGGCGCGGCGGGGAAGCGATTCTCGAAATAGTCGATGCGAAACCGCCCGTCCACGTACACCAGCTTCAGCTCGCCGCGCTCCAGCACGCGGCCGTACTGGTCGCCCAGCACGGGGAGCAGAACCTTCCCCTCCAGGTCGGGCTTGCGGGGCTGCCAGTCCACGTCGAAGTACTTGGCGAACTTGGAATCGGGGCCGTCTTCCAGCACCTCCCACCACCACGGGTTGGTGTGCCCGCCCACCCCCATGTGATTGGGCACGATGTCGAGCAGGTGGCCCATTCCATGCTCACGCAGCAGCCCCGCCAGCCGCGTGTGGTCGGCCTCGGTGCCGATCTCCACGTTCAGCGACGCGTGGTCGGTGATGTCGTATCCGTGCATGCTCCCGGGCCGCGCCTGCAGGTACGGCGAGGCATACAGGTCGCCGATCCCCAGCCGCCGCAGGTAGGGGACGATCCCGGCCGCCTGGGCGAAGGTGAAGCCGCGGTTGAACTGGATGCGGTAGGTGGAGCGCGGGATGCGGCCCGCGCCGGTTGCCCCCGCGGAGGCGCCGCCGGTATTCTCTGTGCTCGACACTGTCGGGTTCCGTGGAAATCTGCGTTCGAGCCCGCGCGAGTGGGCCTGCGGGCGGCCCGGCGACCGCGCAAGAAGCGGGCACAGGGCGGCGCAGCGAGTCGCGCGCCCGGCGGACCGACGTCATCGCCGCCGGCCGCTGCGGGCTTCGAAGACGGCGTGGCTCCTCCCGGCCGCTGGCGACATCGGTTTTCTGCCTCCTCGCGCATTCCGGGAGAAGGGGCCGGGGATGAGGGGCCGGGCCGCCCCGACAGGATTCCCCATCTCGACTTCGACGGGCACTTCACCACCCTCGCCGCCGGCTCTGGCCCGACACCGACCACACGATGGAATTTCCGCCCACCCGCAGGCCGTCGTACCCCCACGTCCCCGGTTTCCTGGAGAGCGCGGCCACCGCGTGGCCGGGGAAGCCATACCCCCTGGGCGCCACCTGGAGCGCCGAGCTGGGGGGCACCAACTTCGCCATCTACTCCGAGCTCGCCTACGAGGTGGAGCTCTGCGTCTTTGAGAGGCCCGGCGACCATGCGCCCATCTCCACGCACCGCCTGCGGGAGCGCACCGGCTTCGTGTGGCACGGCTTCGTTCCCGGGGTGCAGCCGGGCACCTTCTACGGCTACCGCATCAACGGCCCCTACGAGGTGGGCCGCGGCAAGCGCTGCAACCCTTTCAAGCTGCTGGTGGACCCGTACGCCCGCGCGCTGGCGGGCCCGGTGGACTACGCCGCGCACCCGTACGCCTACCCCTTCGATCAGCCCGGCGAAGACTGGGTGATGGACGACGAGTACGACTTCTGGGGCGTGCCCAAGGGCGTGGTGGTCGACTGCACCTTCGACTGGGGGGGCGACGAGCCGCCGCGCATCCCCTGGGCCGAGACGGTCATCTACGAGGCCCACGTGAAGGGCCTCACCATGCTCCACCCCGACATCCCCAAGGAGATGCGGGGGACGTACCGGGCGGTGGCCCACCCGGCCATCATCGAGCACCTGCAGTCGCTGGGGGTGACCGCGCTGGAGCTGCTCCCGGTGCACGAGATCGCCGACGAGCCGTTCCTGGTGAACCGGGGCTTACGCAACTACTGGGGCTACAGCACCCTCAACTACTTCAGCCCCGAGGGGCGCTACGCCTTCGCGCGCGACTACGGCGAGCAGGTGCGCGAGTTCAAGGAGATGGTGCGCGCGCTGCACCAGGCGGGGATCGAGGTGATCCTGGACGTGGTGTACAACCACACGGCCGAGGGGCACCACCTGGGGCCCACCCTCTCCTTCAAGGGGATCGACAACCCCACCTACTACCGGCTGGTGGCCGACAACCTGCGGTTCTACATGGACTACACGGGCACCGGCAACTCGCTCAACCTGCGCCACCCGCAAACGCTGCAGCTGGTGATGGACTCGCTGCGCTACTGGGTGCAGGAGATGCACGTGGACGGCTTCCGCTTCGACCTGGCGGCCACCCTGGCGCGCGAGCTCCACGAGGTGGACCGGCTCTCCTCCTTCTTCGACGTCATCCACCAGGACCCGGTGATCAGCCAGGTGAAGCTGATCGCCGAGCCGTGGGACGTGGGCGAGGGCGGCTACCAGGTGGGCAACTTCCCCGTCCTCTGGGCCGAGTGGAACGGCAAGTACCGCGACACGGTGCGCGCCTACTGGCGCGGCGACCCGGGCACGCTGGGCGAGCTGGGCTACCGGCTCACCGGCAGCAGCGACCTGTACGAAGACGACGGCCGGCGGCCGCACGCCAGCATCAACTTCATCATCGCGCACGACGGCTTCACGCTCAACGACCTGGTGTGCTACAACCACAAGCACAACGAGGCCAACGGCGAGAACAACCGCGACGGCAGCGACGACAACCTGTCGTACAACTTCGGCGTGGAGGGGCCCACCGACCGCGCCGACATCGTGCGCCAGCGCGAGCGCCAGAAGCGCAATTTCATCGCGACGCTGCTGCTGTCACAGGGTGTGCCCATGATCTGCGGTGGAGACGAGATGGGGCGCACGCAGTACGGCAACAACAACGCGTACTGCCAGGACAACCAGATCGGCTGGGTGGGGTGGCGGATGACCGACGAGCGGCGCTGCCTCCTCGAGTTCACCCGCAAGGTGGCCCGCCTCCGCCGCGAGCACCCCACCTTCCGCCGCCGCAAGTTCTTCCGCGGCCGCGAGATCCGCGGCAGCGAGGTGAAGGACCTGGCCTGGCTGCGCCCCGACGGCAAGGAGATGACCGACCTGGAGTGGAACGCCGGATTCGTGCGCTGCTTCGGGATGGCGCTGGGCGGCGGGGCGATGGAGGAGTGGGACGACCGCGGCAAGCAGATCGTGGACGACGACTTCCTCCTCCTGTTCAACGCCGACGGCGGCGCGATGGACTTCACCATCCCCTCGTTCGGCCGCTCGAAGCGGTGGGTGGTGCTGCTCGACACGGGCGAGCCCGAGTTGGAGGAGGGGGCGCGCACCGTGGCCCCGGGCGAGTTCGTGACGCTGGAGGGACGGTCGATGCTGGTCTTGTGTGGATCACGGAAAGAAGAGGGACGATGACCGAAGGGCGGTACCGGCTCCCGTTCGGGGCCAACGTGGTGGAGGGCGGGGTGGAGTTTCGCGTCTGGGCCCCCGGGCACCGGGCGGTGGACGTGGTGATCTACGGGCCCAGCGCGGAGGAGGTGATCCCGCTCGCGGCCGAGGAGGGCGGGGAGGACGGCTGGTTCGCCGGGCGCGTGGAGGGGATCGGCGCGGGGGCGCGCTACCGCTACCGGCTGGACGGCGGCGACATCTTCCCCGACCCCGCCTCGCGCTCGCAGCCCGGCGGCGTGCACGACCCGTCGGAGGTGGTCGATCCCTGGGCCTTCCCTTGGACGGACGAGGGGTGGCGGGGCGTGCCGCGCGAGGAGCTGGTGATCTACGAGCTGCACGTGGGCACCTTCACCCCCGAGGGGACGTTCGACGCCGCGATCGCGAAGCTCGACCAGCTGGCCGCGCTCGGCGTCACCGCCATCGAGCCCATGCCGGTGGCCTCCTTCCCCGGCGGGCGCAACTGGGGGTACGACGGGGTGTCGCTCTACGCGCCCGACGAGTCGTACGGCGGGCCCGAGGGGCTGCGGCGGCTGGTGGACGCGGCGCACGCGCGCGGGCTGGCCGTGATCCTGGACGTGGTGTACAACCACCTGGGGCCGGAGGGGAACTACCTTCCCGCCTTCACCAGCGGCCGCTACTTCACCGAGCGCCACCACACCCCCTGGGGCGCGGCGGTGAACTACGACGGGGCCGACGCGAAGCCGGTGCGCGAGTTCGTGATCGGCAACGCGCTGCACTGGGCGCACGAGTACCACCTGGACGGCCTGCGGCTGGACGCCGCGCACGCCATCGTGGACGACTCGCCCGTGCACGTGCTGGCCGAGATGAAGAACCGCGTGCACGACTCGGTGGGCGAGGGCCGCCACTTCGTGTTCATCGCCGAGGACGAGCGCAACGAGCGGCGCGTGGTCCTCCCGCAGGCGGACGGGGGCTGGGGTTTGTCGGGCGTGTGGGCCGACGACTTCCACCACGAGGTGCGGCGGCGGCTGGCGGGCGACCACGAGGGCTACTTCCAGGACTATTCCGGCACGACGGCCGAGATCGTGGAGACGCTGCGCAAGGGGTGGTTCTACGAGGGGCAGACGTCGCGCAACCACGGAACGCCGCGGGGAACGCCCGCCGAGGGGCTGCACCCCGCCGCGTTCGTGCACTGCATCCAGAACCACGACCAGGTGGGCAACCGCGCCCTGGGCGACCGGCTGCACGAGGCAGTGCAGCTCCCCGCCTACCGCGCCGCCGTGGCCACGCTCCTCCTGTCGTCCTACACGCCCATGCTGTGGATGGGGCAGGAGTGGGCCGCCAGCGCGCCCTTCCTCTACTTCACCGACCACCCGGAAGAGCTGGGGAAGCTGGTGACCGAGGGGCGGCGCAAGGAGTTCGGGAAGTTCTCCGCCTTCGCCGACCCGGCCGTCCGCGAGCGGATCCCCGATCCACAGGCGGGGGACACCTTCGCCCGCTCCAAGCTGGACTGGGGCGAGCGCGACCAGCCGCCGCACGCCGGCATCCTGGCGCTGCACCGCGCGCTGCTGCACCTGCGCCGCACGCACCCCGCCATGCAGGCGCGCGACCGCGACTACTTCGCCGTGACCGCGCTGGGCGACGACGCCATCGCGCTCCGGCGCACCGGGCAGGACGGCAGCGCGCTCCTCCTGGTCGCCTCGTTCGAGGGCGGCGTGTCGGCCGATCTCGGCGCAGCGGACGAGACGCGGGCGCCGGGCGGCTCGGCCTGGGAGCTCTATCTCTCTACGGAAGAAGGCCGGTTCGGCGGAGAGTCGGAAGGGGAGCTGGCCACCGTCAGTGCCGACGGACGGCTGGAGCTGCGCGGTGCCGGCGCGGTGGTGCTGACGGCGGGTGGCCGCACCGGCTGACGCGCCCGCTGTAGGGCGAGGCAGCGGATCCTCTCTGCGCCTTGGTCTTTCCTGCCGCGACGGAGGACGGAGAGCACAGCCGCGCGAAGCGCCCCGGTCCCTCGCCCAGGCTGTTTTTGGGAGAGGGACAGCCGCGAAGCGGCAGGGTGAGGGCCGCCGGCGCGCGTCGCGGATCGCGCTGCCGGGCACGGACGCCGGCACGTCTGCCAAGGGTGTGGCGAAAGTCTGCGTAACCCCCACCCATCCAACAACATAGAACGTGACGTGCGGCACCGGTTGCGGCTCCGGTGGCGCCCTTCGTTATATTGCCACTCCCGAACACCCCATCGCACGCGGAGATTGAAGCGGATGAGCCTCGAAGGCAACGGCGCGGAGACACTGGTGATCGTCGGCTCCGGCCCGGCGGCATGGACGGCGGCGCTCTACGCGGCGCGCGCCAACCTGGACCCGCTGGTGATCGAAGGCGCCCCGTCGCGCGAGATGATCCCCGGCGGCCAGCTGATGTTCACCACCGACATCGAGAACTTCCCCGGCTTCCCCGAAGGGGTGGACGGGCAGGCGCTGATGGAGCGGATGAAGAACCAGGCCGTCCGTTTCGGCACCCGGGTCACGCAGGACGACGTGGCCGAGGTGGACTTCGCCCAGCAGCCGTTCGTGCTGCGCACCGCCTGGTCGGGCGAGGTGCGGGCCAAGGCGGTGATCCTGGCCACCGGCGCGCGCGCCAACTGGCTGGGGCTCGAGAACGAGACGCGGCTGGCGCAGAGCGGCGGCGGCGTCTCCGCGTGCGCGGTGTGCGACGGCGCGCTCCCGGCCTTCCGCGGCAAGCGGCTGGTGGTGGTGGGCGGCGGCGACAGCGCCATGGAGGAGGCCACCTACCTCACCAAGTTCGCCAGCGAGGTGGTGATCATCCACCGCCGCGACAGCTTCCGCGCCTCGCCGGTGATGCGCGACCGCGCGCTGGGCCACGAGAAGATCAAGGTGCGCTGGAACGCCGAGGTGGTCGACGTGCTGGGCGACAGCTTCGTGACCGGCGTGCGCCTGCGCGACACGGTCACGGGGGCGGAGGAGGATTTCGAGTGCGGCGGGCTGTTCGTGGCCATCGGGCACACGCCCAACACGGCATTCCTGGGCGGCCAGGTGGAGCTGATGCCCAACGACTACATCAAGCTCCCCACGCCGTGGCGCACGGAAACGTCGGTCCCCGGCGTGTTCGCCGCCGGCGACGTGGCCGACGACTACTACCGCCAGGCCATCACCGCCGCGGGGAGCGGCTGCATGGCCGCGCTCGAGGCCGAGCGCTGGCTGGCCCACCACGGCGTGGCCGCGGCCGAAGCCCCCGTGCTGGAGACCGCCGAAAGCTCCATCGGCATGGCCGAGACCCAGGCCGCGGACTGAAGCGTGGAGTCGGGACGATCACGGGCGGCGGCGAACCACTCGCCGCCGCCCGTTTTCGCTCATCCGCCGCATCCTGGAACGTGCCGCACGTCGCTCTTCGATTCACCGAATCTCATCGCCGCGATCAGCAGGACACCACTTTACTCATCGCCCACTCGACGAAAGGTTGAGGACCGGCGTCCAGAACAGCTTTGAAGCGGGGACGCTCCCTCTCCCGCACCGAATCCGCGAGCACGGGGTCGATCCAGTGGATTGCTTCGAGCACATCGTCGAAGAACTCCAGTGTGACCTGGTGCGAGATCCGCTCGTGGTGGAACGCTCGATTGCGGAGTTCCTTTATCTCGGTGAATCGCGTATGGAGGTCCTTCCTGGTTCGTATCAACACGGGGCAGTGAGGAAATCCACGATCGAGCAAACGCGGCCAGAACCGCGGGCTGGCGGGGTTTCGCCAGTCCGCGTAGACACCGTCTAGCAGACGCGTCCAGAACCCGAATCGCAGCTCGGCTACCAGGCGTCCCTCCGTCAGCACCTTGACCGGTGCCTTGGCTCCAGCAGGGCCTTTCCGCTGCCGGTTTCGGCGCTCCAGGTCATCGACTGCGTTCGCAACCTTCGCCTGCTCCAGGGGAAGCAGGATCGCGGGGACGGCATCCAGCCAGGATGCCACCCGGTTGAACGAGCGGCCACTTCCCATCGGGTGTGCCTGGCTGATGATCGTGTCGAGATGATTCCGGAGCGCGACCTCGGCCCAGTTCAGAGCCGGGTACAGCGCGCTCGTCAGCTCGATGTTGAACTGGTACCGCCCGATCGCCGGCGCCCATGCGTGCTTGTCGCGCTCCTTCCGAAACCTTCGGAGACGATCGATGGAGAGCGCGGCACGGTACGACGCTTCAAATGGCGTCCACGGAGAGCTCTGAGCCGGGGCGGCCGTCGAGGTCTGCACGCTGGGTTGCGTGTCCACGGGATGGATGCTAGATTGTCGATGTGCGCCCCGGCCTGCGTCGCTTGCGATGCCGCCGGGGACCCAATGGCGCCGACCGGGATTTCCTGGCCGGCGCCGCTTTTTGTTTCAGATCCCGCTTCGGCCGAGAATTTCGGCAGGAAGCGTGGATCCACGTACCAGGCGTGCATTCTGGGCGCTTTCCCAGCGTTTATCAAGCCGTCGGGCCCTGCCCGCCTGCAAGCAGCCACCGCTCGGACAGTACAGCCGTCTCCCATTCGCGTACCCGCGCCGCCCCGAGGCGCGTAACGCAAAAAGACGGAAGGAGTTCGTCGCTATGACGACCCCTTCCGTCTTCTTTTCATCGGTCCGCGCGAGCTATCCGGCCCGGATCGAGACGCACGACGTTGCGGCCGCCTATCGCCGCGGAACCGGCACCGCGCGCGGCTTGATCTGCGGGGGCGGCTTGAGGCGCGGGGGCTGGGCGGGCTCCTGCTGGCCGTCGTCGCCGCTGTCGTCGCCCCCGAGCACGTCGCCCACGGCGTGCACCGCCTTGCCGAGCCACGACTCGCCGCCGAAGCCGGCGTCGGGGTGCAGCGGGCAGCTCTCGGTGGGCTCGGTGCCCGACAGGAAGAACTCGCTCACCACGTCCTCGCGCGGGCAGTACGGGGTGGCGAGCATGCCCGTGCGACGGTCCACCTCGCGCACCTGCAGGTCGGGCGGGGCGTTCCACGGGGCGGGCGGCGCATGGCGCTGGTAGTAGTCGGCCATCACGCGCCCCCACACCGGCGCCGCCAGCCCGCCCCCCGACGCGTCGGCCAATATCGCCTGCGGGCGGTCGAAGCCCAGCCACACGCCCGCCACCACGTCGGGCGTCACGCCGATGAACCACACGTCGGCGCCCTCGTCCGTCGTCCCCGTCTTCCCCGCGGCGGGGACGCTGGCGGGGAGCGCCGCGCGCACGCCGATGCCGGTGCCGCGGTCCACCACGTCGCGCATCAGCGAGGTGGTGAGGAACGACACGGCGGGGGAAAGGACGAAGCGCCGCTCCACGGACGACTGGTAGACCACCTGCCCGTCCGAGTCCACCACCCGCCGGATCAGCCGCGGCTTCACCAGCGTGCCGCCGCTGGCGAAGACCGAGTACGCCGCCACCAGCTCGATCGGCACCACCTCGGCCGCGCCCAGGAAGCTGGAGGGGTAGGGATGCACCGGCGTGGTGATCCCCAGGTCCTTCGCCTCGGCGGCCACGCGGCCCACCCCCACCTTGTTGCCCAGCACCACCGTGGCGCGGTTGGACGACAGCCGCAGCGCGTCGCGCAGGTCCACGTTGGCGCTGTCGGACACGTGGTCGGCCGGCCGGTAGGCGCCCAGCGAGTCGGTGGCGCCGGGGCCCAGCAGCGGCGTGGTGATGGGGATCCCCTGCGCGATCGCCGCGGCGAAGACGATGGGCTTGAACGCCGAACCCGCCTGCCGCTTGGCCTGCGTCACGCGGTCGAACTGGCTGAGCGCGTAGTCGCGCCCGCCCACCAGCGCCGTCACCTCGCCGGTGGCGGCGTCCATCGACACGAACAGCCCCTGCAGGCAGTCGCCGGGGTTCGCCGGCCGCCGCGCCGAGCACGACACGTGGCGGAAGCGGCCCATCCGCCCCGATTCCACCGCCCGCACCTGCGCCACCAGCTCGCGCTGCGCGGTGGCCTGGAGGCGCGGGTCGAGGGTGGTGTACACGCGGTAGCCGCGCGTCTCGGCGTCTGCCCCCAGCCGCTGGATCAGCTCGCGGCGCACGGCGGCCACGAAGTACGGCGCCTGGCCGCCCGCCTCGCGCGGGGGCGCCAGCCCCAGCGGCTCGGCCCTGGCGCTCGCCGCCTCGGCCTCGTCGATCACGCCGGCGTGGGCCATCAGGCCCAGCACCAGGTTGCGCCGCGCGAGCACCACGTCGGGGTTGCGGCGCGGGTCGTAGTAGCTGGGCGCCTTGGGGAGCGCCGCGATGGTGGCCGCCTGGGCGTTGCTCAGCCGCCCCACGGGCTTGCCGAAGTAGCCCTGCGCCGCGGCCTCCACCCCGTACAGCCCGTTCCCCAGGTAGATCTGGTTGAGGTACATCTCCAGGATCTCGTCCTTGCGGAACGCCTTCTCCACCTTTTGCGCGAACACCACCTCGCCCAGCTTGCGGCGCAGCGTCTTGGCCCGGGTGAGCTGCTCGGGAAAGACGTTGCGGGCCAGCTGCATGGTGATGGTGCTGAACCCCTGCCTCCACGACCCCGTGCGGACGTCGCGCGCCAGCGCGCCCGCGGCGCGGCGCCAGTCCACCCCGTGGTGCTCGTAGAAGCGCTTGTCCTCCACCGCCAGGAAGGCCCCCGACACGTGCGCGGGGATGCGCCGCAGCGGCACCACGATGCGCCGCTCCGACGCCAGGCTGGCCAGCAGCTTCCCGTCGCGGTCGAGCACCTGGGTGGCCTGCGGCGGCGTGTAGGTGCGCAGCGCCGCCACCGACGGGCACCCCCCGCCCGAGCAGCGCGGCCACAGGATGGCCAGCCCCGTCACGGCGATGGTGGCGCCGAAGACGAGGAGGAGCAGGAGCGCCTTGAACACCTTGCGCGCGCCGGAACCCCCGCGGCTTTTGCGGCCGCGGGCAGGGCGTTTCTTGCCAGCCATTCGGGTCAGGGACAAGGGAAGGGCAGCCGCCCCGGCCAGCGCCGGAGCCGTCCAACGCTTACCGGGAGAATATAGCGGATGTTCCAGCGCCAGCGCAGGATGGGGCTCTTCGCGGCGTATAGAAAGATGGAACGGTTCCGTCGATCCTCCACCCGTTCACCCAGCGACACCCTCTCCACTTCGCGAAGATGGCGCCCCGCAGTCCGCGAAGGCGGACTTCCCGATTTTTTCCAGCCGCCGGTTTCAACCGGCGGACACATTCGGCGGACAAACCGGCGGACAAACCGGCGGACACCGGCACACCAATCCCGCGGTCAAACCCCGCGGCTGCCGCGATCCCTCCCCCCGATGATGATCCCCCCAGGCGAGTCCGCGAAGCGGACTTCGGGCCGTTGTTGCCGCGGTCCGCGGTTTCAACCGCCCTCCCCAAGCCTGCCCTCGACCTGCGTCCACCCCGTCGCTCCACCATCGCCCTCAAGGCGACCCCTTGCTTCGCCCCTCCATCCATCCCTCCCCATCCGCCGCCCATCCCTCGCGATTCGTCCAACGTCCCCGCAAGCAAGAACTTGACGCGAACCTGCAACACGGCGCCTCTCGTCCGGTACGGGATATGCCGCTACACACACCGCCGCCGGCGCCGGGAGCCCGCGGCCGGAAGGGGCTGCCGAAGGGCCCCGGGGGCGGGTGTGACGCGCCCTGGAACGTCCCTGCACGATGAGGATGGGGGAACGATGCGTATTCTGGTCGCCGACGACGAACCCGCCAGCGCACAGGCGCTCAAGGACCTGCTCGAGGTCGTCGGCCACCGGGTGATCGGGCCGGCGGCCGACGGCGCCGAAGCCGTCCGTCTCGCGGCCCTCGAACGCCCCGACATCGCCATCTTCGACCTCGACATGCCGCGGATGACCGGGCTCGAGGCCATCGACCAGATCACCCGCACGCGCCCGATCCCCGTGATCGTGCTCACGGCGCATAACAACCCCGAGTTCGTGGAGCGCGCCGCCCTGCTCCCGGTGTTCAACTACCTGTGCAAGCCCGCCGGTGCCGACGGCCTGCTGATGGCCCTGCAGCTCGCCTCGGCCCGCTTCGCCGAGTGGAGCGCGCTGAACGGGCGGGTGAGCGAGCTGTCGCAGAAGATCGACGAGCGGCGTACCATCGAGCGCGCCAAGGGGATCCTGATGGAGGTGCGCGGCATCAACGAGGGCGACGCCTACCGCCTGCTGCAGCGCGAAAGCCAGCAGCGCAGCCGCAGCATGGCCGACGTGGCCCGCAGCATCCTCGCCGCGCAGGGGGTGTTCCGCCGCCCCGCGCGCCGGCTGGTGGCGCCGCCGCCGCCCCGGCGCGTGGTCGTCGCCGCGCCCGACGGTACCGCGCCCGTGGCTCCGGTGCCCGTCGCGGCGCCGGCGGAGCCCGCCGTCTGACGGCCGCGAGCTGCGACCGCCCGCGCCGCCGGCTGGAGCTGATTCCCGCCGGCGGCGTTGCGTTGCATCTTCTTTCCGCCATCGGCCAGGCGGTGGACGCGGCGCTGGGCACCGAGCACCGCATCGCCCGGCCCCTCGCCACGCCGGTGGACTGGCGCACGAAGCCGGGGATGCGCTCGGGCGCCGTGCTCGACGCGCTGCTCGCCCGCGCCGAGACGGGCGATACGGGAGATGCGGGCGCGGCCGACGCGAACGCGGTAGCTTCGGAGCCGCTCACTTCGGAGGCGAATGCGGGCGCGGGCGGGGCGCTGCTGCTGGCGGTGACCGGCGCGCCGCTGGTGGACGACGCCGGGCGCGTCGTGTTCGGCGAGGCGGCGGTGGGGGGGCGATGCGCGGTGGTGGGGCTGGGCGGTCTTGACCGTGGAAGGCGTTGCGATCAAACGGTTTTGGCCGTACGGGCGGGGAAGGCCGCGCTGCACGAGGCCGCCCATGCGCTGGGGCTTGAGCATTGTGCCGACCCCACCTGCGTCATGTATCCCGCCCGGAACATTGCGGACGTCGACCGCAAAGCCATGGGTTTCTGCACGCGCTGCAGCATGGACCTTGCACACGCAACCCTTGATGCCGCGCGGGTCTGAGATTACGTTACGGCAAGCGCTGGCCGCGATCCTTCCATCCACCCCAGCAACGCTATTGCACCGGCAACCCAGCTACCGCCACATGGCGGAGGCACGCCCATGAGCATGGTATCTCCCCGCTCGCTGCGCCGCGCCTACCTGGAGTGGGTCGAGGAGCAGGTGGAAGAGTTCAAGGACGTCATTCCTCGTTCGCGCCTGCTGGCGATTGCCGACCAGGTGGTGGACGAGCTGAGGCTGGCGCGGGGCGGCCAGTACCAGCTCACCGAGGTGCTGCTGTGCGACGCCATGAACCGGCACCTGTTCAAGCTGCTCAAGCTCCCCGGCTACCGCGCCTGGTGCGAGCAGCGCGCCACCCAGCCCGAGCCGCCGCACGACCCGCGCGTGATCCCCTTCCGCGAGCTGGCGCCGCCGCCCAGCACCGCGGCCCCGCGCGCCCTCGCGGTAATGGCCGATGCGCAGGACGAGCCGCTGGTCTGTGTCGGATAGACACGGGCCAGTCGTTCATTTGTGACACGCCCGCCCCTGGCGCGCGTGGGTGGCGAATACGGAACCTGTTGGGCTGCACGGAGTTATATACAAGCCGCGACCCGGTACGACTCGTGCCGGTGTCGCGGCTAGCGCGTTCACGGTTGGAACGCGCAGCCTTTTTCCGGGACGTGAACGATGGCGAGCGACGACGCGTATTCCGGCGAGCTGCCGGCGGACAATAGCGGGATGCTGGGGATCGTGGTGCAGGGACAGCGGATCGTGCAGTCGCAGCCCAACCTCGACTTCGTGTGGGGCCCGCCCGAGTTCCAGGCGGCGCCCAGCCTTCCCTTCGGAAGGTGGAAGCCCGTGGTCAAGGCGGCCTGAGCGATCAGGCGGACCGAAAGGAGGAGGCGGAGCAGCCCAGGCTGCTCCGCCTCCTCTTCTTTACTGGCAGGACCCTGGCCCTATCGCCCGATCCGAACGATGTCATCCCGAGCGCCGCCGCGTCCGCAAACCTTCCCGTACACCATCGCCTGGCGGCGGCGGAAGGATCTACGGGCGGCGCTCGGGCTCAGGCTTCCGACCCTCGCGGACGTTGGGCGACAGAGATCCCACCCGCACCGTCCGACCTCACCCCGCCGCGCTCGGCTCCGCATGCGGCTCCACCAGCGCCCTGGTCACCGGCACCGGCGCCGGCTTGCCGAAGAGGTAGCCCTGGAAGAGGTTGACGCCCAGCGCCTCCAGCGTGCGCCATTCCTCCTCGGTCTCCACCCCCTCGGCCAGCACCAGCTCGCCCGCCTGCTGCCCCAGCCGCACCAGCGCCGCGCAGATCTCGCGGTGGAACGGCGACGTGGTGGAGCGCGAGACCAGGTCGCGGTCGATCTTGATCAGGTCGGGGTTGAGGTCGCCCAGCAGCGACAGCCCCGACCACCCCGAGCCTACGTCGTCGAGCGCCACCTTGAAGCCCTTCTCGCGATAGAACGCCAGGATCGACTTGAGCTGCGTGCGGTCGGCGATGCGCTCGGTCTCCACCACCTCGAACACCACGCGGTCGGGGTCGAGGCCGCTCTCCTGCGCGGCGCGCACGGTGGTGGCCAGGCAGAACTCGGGGCGGTAGATGGCGGTGGGGAGGAAGTTGACCAGGAAGTGCACGCCGGCGGGCACCTTCGCCGCGCCCGCCGCGCGCAGGTGCGCCTCGCGGGTGGTGCGGTCGAGCATGAAGGCCAGGTGCTCCTGCCGCGCCCACTCCAGCAGCGTGGGCGCGCCGATCAGCTCGCCCTCGGGGGTGCGGCCGCGCATCAGGCACTCGTAGCCCCACGGCTCCAGCGTTCCCGCCCAGAACACCGGCTGGAACCAGGTCTCGATCCGCCCGTCGCGCAGCAGCGGAGCCAGCCGCGAGCTGTCCAGCGCCGACATCTCGGCCAGCGGCTTCGCGTGGATCAGCGTCACCACCTGCTTTTCCAGCGGCTGGTGCCGGTCGAGCCAGGCCGCGCGCAGGAACGCGAACCGGTCGTCGTCCAGCACGCCGCGCACGAACCCCGCGACCTCGGCCATCCCCGACCAGCGCGACTCGCCCCCCACGTCCACCGTCAGCACCTCGAAGTCGCGGCGCACGCTCCATTCCGACTTATCGGCAAAGGAGAGGAGCTCGGGGTACAGCTCCAGGTTTTCGGCCAGGATGGCAAGACGGCGGTCGTCGGTGCGGCAGTCGCAATGCATTGGGTACGGCGGCGGATCGGGTTGGTGATTCGAAGGCGGTAGACAAAGATAACACCATCTCATGCGAAAAGAGGGCCGCCCATTCCCGCATCTCCCCTGTCGCCGCAGGAACGTGTAACGGCGTCGCTTCGCTCGGAGCGGCAGAGAAACGACGCAGTCCCTCTGCTGACCCTGCTGCTCCGCGCGAGTATCGCCCTTCCGCCGTTGAAGTCCGCGAAGGCAGCGCGAAGGCGGACTGCGTGCCTTTGTAGCCGCGAGTTCACTCGCAATCTTGCACGAGAGACCTCCACTCCCCCGGATGTGCCGCCGTCGCCGAGAACCCCGACGCGCACGGGGCCGGACGCATCCCGCGCCCGGCCCCTCTGCATCTTCTCCGCCCTCTCGGCTCAGCTGACGATCACGGTGCCGGCCGCGATGGTCTCCTGGTCGAACTCGGGGCTGTCCAGGCAGGTAGGTCCGTCGTCCTCGGCCAGGATCACCTTGCCGGCCAGGTCGGGCACGCCGTCGGTCACCTCGAAGTAGGCATCGTAGCCCTCGATGCTGGGGTCGCTGCTCTCGTTGACCGTGCCCGAGAGCTTGGCGTGCCCGCCCGACTTGGAGATGCAGGTGATGTCGACGGAGAACGATACGTCGGCGGTCGCCGAGTAGACCGTGGCGGTCCCCGTGGTCACGCTGCTGCTATTGTTCGATGCCACCACGCCCAGGGTGTAGTTCCCGGAAAGCCGGACCGCGGCCACCACGCTGGCGCTGGGCGTGCCGGTGTGGCGGATCTCGGTGCCGCCGGCCTGGCGCGAATCGCGCGCGCTGGTGGGCGCCCGGTCGCACGCGGCGATGGCCACGGTGCCGAGCAGGACGAGGGCGGCGAGTGAATGGCGTGTCATGGAGTACCTCCGTGGGAGAGGAAGGGGGAATCCATCTGCTCCGCGCGCGCCATAAACATTGGCGTGATATGAGGAGCATCATGCACGGTACTCTCTGACGCAGCAGAGTGCAAGGAAACGTTTGGAGGTCCAAAATGTGCAAGCGCGATGTCCGAACCCAGGCGGATATCGTCATCTCGCGATCGAATCGTCCGGTTCGTCTCGGCCTTGCTGCGTGTGGTTTTGCTTCGCTGCAATCAGGCTCGAAGTAATCGGCTGCACCGCAAAACGGTATCACAGCCGCCTGTCGAGGCGCAACGACGCGGAATCGGCGCGCAAAGCGGCGCGGTCGCTTGCCCCGGCCGCGCGGCACGGCCTACATTCCGCGCGGGATCTCCCCCAACCATTACGAGAGCGAAACGGGACCGATGGCAAAGACGTCGAGCTTCGACATCACCTCCAGCGTGGACCTGCAGGAGGTGGACAACGCGCTGAACCAGGCGCGCAAGGAGGTGCAGCAGCGCTACGACTTCAAGGGCGCCACCGCCGAGATCGACTTCGACAAGAAGGAAGGCACCCTCAAGCTGCTGGCCGACGACGACTTCAAGCTCCTGGCGCTGGTGGACGTGATCCAGAGCAAGCTGATCAAACGCGGCGTGCCCATCCGCAACCTCGACTACGGCGAGGTGGAGCAGGCGTTCGGCGGCAAGGCGCGGCAGACCATCACCCTGGTGCAGAGCATCAGCACCGAGAAGGGGAAGGAGATCGTCCGCTCCATCAAGGACGGCGGCTTCAAGAAGGTCAACGCGCAGATCCAGGACGAGCAGGTGCGCGTCTCGGCGCCCTCGATCGACGAGCTGCAGGCGGTGATCGCGCATCTCAAGAAGCAGGACTTCGAGCTGGAGCTGAGCTTCGGCAACTTCCGCTCGCAATGAACCGCGCGCGGTCGTCGGAGCTGTTCCGCCGCGCCCAGGCGGTCACGCCGGGCGGGGTCAACTCGCCGGTGCGCGCCTTCCGCTCGGTGGGCGGCGAGCCGTTCTTCGTCGCGAAGGCGCAGGGCGCGCGGATCTGGGACGTGGACGGGAACGCCTACATCGACTACGTCCTGTCGTGGGGCCCCATGATCCTGGGCCACGCGCACCCCGCCGTGATCGCCGCCGTGGCCGACGCCGCCGCGCGCGGCACCAGCTACGGCGCGCCGACGGAGGCCGAGGTGGAGCTGGCCGAGCTGGTGCGCGAGCTGGTGCCGTCCATGCAGCGCGTCCGCTTCGTCAACAGCGGCACCGAGGCCACCATGAGCGCCATCCGCCTGGCGCGCGGCTTCACCGGGCGCGAGCTGATCCTCAAGTTCGACGGCTGCTACCACGGCCACGGCGACTCCTTCCTGGTGAAGGCGGGCTCGGGCGTGGCGACGCTGGGCCTCCCCAACTCGCCCGGCGTTCCCGCCGAGCTGTCGAAGCTGACGCTCACCGCGCCCTTCAACGACCTGGACGCGGTGGAAGCCCTCTTCCGCGCGCATGCGGGGAAGATCGCCGCGGTGATCCTGGAGCCGGTGGTGGGCAACGCCGGCTTCATCCCCCCGGTGGACGGCTTTCTCCAGGGCCTGCGGCGGGTGACGGAGGACGATGGCGCGCTGCTGGTGTTCGACGAGGTGATGACGGGCTTCCGCGTGGCCCGCGGCGGCGCGCAGGAGCGCTTCGGCATCACCCCCGACCTCACCACGCTGGGCAAGGTGATCGGCGGCGGGCTGCCGGTGGGGGCGTACGGCGGCCGCGCCGAGGTGATGGACCGCGTCGCGCCGGTGGGCCCCGTCTACCAGGCGGGCACGCTGTCGGGGAACCCGCTGGCGATGGCCGCCGGCCTCGCGCAGCTCCGCATCCTCCGCGACGAGAACCCATACGCGGAGCTGGAGCGGATCACGAGCCGGCTCGTCGGCGGGCTGCTCGCCGCCGCGGCCGAAGCGGGCGTCCCCGCCAGCGGCGGCAATCTCGGGTCGATGTGGGGGATGTTCTTCGCGCCGGGGCCGGTGCGCAATTTCGACGAGGCGAAGGGGAGCGACGTGCCGCTGTTCAACCGATTCTTCCACGGGATGCTGGACCGGGGCGTGTTCCTGGCGCCCAGCCAGTTCGAGGCCGGCTTCACCAGCACCGCCCACGGCGATGCCGAGGTGGACGCGACCATCGCCGCTGCCCGGGAGGCGCTCGGTGCTGCGCTGGGCTAGCGCGGCGCTGGGCCTGTCGCTCGCCGCGCTGGCGGCGTGCGGCGGCCCGCGCGAGCCGGTCTACGGCCCCGTCCCCGCGCCTTCCACGCCGCGTCCGGCCCCGCCCGCCCCCGCGCCGCCGCCCGCCGACGTGCCGGCGCCCGCGCCCGCCGCCAGCGCGCCGCCCGTGCGCGTGGGGCTGGTGGTGGACACCTCGTCGGGCAGCGTGTCGTCGCCATCCGGGTTGACGGTGGAGACGGAGCGCGGCGAGAACATCGACGAGCTGGAGCAGGGGCGCGGCGTGGCATTCTCGACCGACGAGGGCGGCGGGATCGGCATGACGGTGATGGACGCGGGCGGATCACCCGTGGGCCGGTCGCGGCGCGGGCTGGCGTCGCCGGTGGTGGTGCGCGCGGCCGACGGCGGCGTGGTGCAGCTGCGCGGCGTGGCCTATCGCGGGGCGATCGTGGTGCAGAACGCGGGGCGGCGGGGGCTCACCTTCGTCAACCGCGTGGACATGGAGAGCTACCTGCTGGGCGTGGTCCCGCGCGAGATCGGCGACGTGGACGCCACCGCCTACGAGGCGATGAAGGCGCAGGCGGTGGCCGCCCGCACCTACGCCATGAAGAACATGGGGCGCCGCACCGAGCTCGGCTTCGACGTCTACGCCACCACCGCCGACCAGGTGTACGGCGGCGCCCCCGCCGAGCGCGAGACCGTCTCCCGCGCCGTGCGCGAGACCGCGGGCGAGGTGCTGACCTGGGGCGGCCGGCCGATCGACGCCTACTACCACTCCACCTGCGCCGGGAGGACGGCGGCGATCGACGAGGTGTGGAACGTGGGCCCCGTCCCCTACCTCGTTTCGGTGGAAGACGTGGACCCACGCACCGGCGCCGCGTGGGACCGCGCCAGCAGCCGCTTCACCTGGACCGAGCGCTGGAGCCACGACCAGCTCGTCGCGATCCTCAACCGCACGCTGGCCGATTCGCTCCGCGGCCGCCGCATCGCCCGCATCGAAGACATGGACGTGGTCTCGCGCACCCAGTCGGGCCGGGTGCGCGCGATGCGCATCGACACCGACGCGGGCACCTTCACCGTGGGACGCGACCGGGTGCGCTGGATCCTGACGCCCACCCGCGGCGGCATCCTGAACAGCAGCAAGTTCGACGTGCGCCTCGACCGCTCGGGAGGCGACGTAGTGTCCGTGGTGGCCGAGGGCGGCGGATGGGGCCACGGCATCGGCATGTGCCAGGTGGGCGCCATCGCCCGCGCCCGGGCGGGGCAGGACTACCGCACCATCCTGGGCACGTACTACCCCGGCACCCGGCTGGAGCGGTCGTATTGAGGACCGGCCAAGCCCAGGGCGGGGGGCAGATTTCCCGGTGTTGCGGGGATGACGGCAAGCAGTCCGCGAAGGCGGACTTCCCGCACTTACAGCCGCCGGTTCCAACCGGCGGATGATCCGGCGGATGCCGGATGATCCGCGGCCGATCTGCCGCATGGCTTCGTCGTATGAAACCCGTAGCCCGATTTTCGCCCTGACCGAACCCGGCTGTAGATGCGAACCCTCTTCTTCGCCGCGCATCTGAGGAATCCGTGACCGTCCACCGACCCCCCACCCGTGTCGCCCTGATCGGCGCGGGCGCCATCGCGCAGGTGGTGCACCTGCCCATGCTCAGCCGGATGCGCGGCGTGGAGATCGCCGCCGTCAGCGACCGCGACGCGCACACCGCCCGCACCATCGCCGACCGCTACGGCACCCGCGCCGTGGAGGCCCAGCGCATCTGGGACGACCCCACCATCCAGGGCGTGGTGGTCTCCACCCCCAGCCACCGGCACGAGGAGAACGTTCGCGACGCGCTGCGCGCCGGCAAGCACGTGCTGTGCGAGAAGCCGCTGGCGCTCTCGGCCGAGGCGGTGCGCGGGCTCCTGGCCGAGGACGGCGCCGCCGACCGGCTGATGGTGGGGATGAACCAGCGCTTCCGCCCCGACGCGCAGGCGCTGCGCTCGTTCGTGGTGAGCGGCGAGCTGGGCGACACCTTCTACCTCAAGACCGGCTGGCTCAACCGCACCCGCCCCAGCGGCCGGCTGCGCTCGTGGCGCCTGATGCGCTCGGCCGGCGGCGGCGCGCTGATGGACCTGGGGCTGCAGATGCTCGACCTGGCGCTGTGGACGCTGGGCTACCCCAAACCGCTGCGCGTGTCGGCCCACACCCACCGCGCGGGCGAGGCCGAGGTGGAAGACGCGGCGGTCCTCCTGCTGCACCTGGAGGGCAGCCGCGTGGTGAACCTGGAGGTGACCTGGGCGCTGATCTCGCGGCGCGACAGGCAGTTCCTGCACGTGCTGGGCACCAGCGGCTCGGGCTCGCTGGCGCCGCTGCAGGTGTTCCGGCAGATGGACACCGGGATGGTGGACGTGGCGCCATCGCTTCCCGCCGGCAGCGAAAACCTCTACACCGCCAGCTACCGCAACCAGCTCCAGTACTTCGTGGAGGCGGTGCGCGGCGAAAAGCGCCTCGAGACACCCGCCGAGCACGTGCGCCTGATGCGCATCATGGAGGCCGCCTACACGAGCGCCGAGGAAGGCCGCGAGATCGACCTGTCGGGCGAGGAGTGATCCCGCCGCGGCATGCGGCTCGCCTGTGGACCCGGCCGTGAGATGCGGGTCGCGGGTGCGGCCGGCGGATGGGGAAAGGGGAGCAGAGGAGGGGACGGCATGGCAGACGTGAGCGAGCTGATCGAGGGGCTGAACGCCGACCTCGCGGCCGAGTACCAGGCGGTGATCATGTACCGCACCTACGCCGCGCTGGTGAGCGGCCCCTGGCGCCGCGACCTGCGCGCCTTCTTCGAGGCCGAGATCCCCGACGAGCTGGGGCACGCGGCCTTCCTGGCCGACAAGGTGGTGGCGCTGGGCGGCACGCCGTCGGTGGCGGTGGCGCCGGTGCCCATCCCGCGCGACGCCCGCGAGATGCTGGAGAACGCGCTGCAGGCCGAGGTGGACACCATCGAGCGCTACACCCGGCGCATCGGCCAGGCCGACGCCTGCGGCGAGATCTCCATCCGCGTGGAGCTCGAGAACATGATCTCCGACGAGTCGCGCCACCGCGACGAGATCCGCCGCATGCTGATGGACTGGCGGTAGCGCAGGCCGCGGACGGACGCGGGGAAGACGGCGAAGCGCCGGGGGCGACGTGCTCCCGGCGCTTCCTTTTGTCTGCCAGGGACCGGCTCGCGGAGGCGATACACCGGCCCACATTCGGCACGTCACGACACTGCTGCAGGGCGTCGCTTTCCATCAAACGTTTCCTTGACCACTCACGTAGGCGGCATGTAATTACACATTCGCTGCGGTCCATTTTGACTCAAACAGCCTGCAGATGTCTATCCTGTTTCGATGGGGAGTCTCTGCCGTGGTGACGGCCGCGCTCGCCGGCTGCGCCGACAGGCCCGGGCTCGCATCCCGTGCTGATTCCCGCCGCGACGTCGTCGAGGAAGACGTGGTGCGGTTGGACGACGCCGGGCAGCCGATCCTCGCGCGCCCGGAGCGGCTCTCCGTGCAACGCAATGGCCGGCTGATCATCTCCGACATCTCCGATAAAGACGTGAAGGTCTACGGCACCGACGGCCGGCGGGCGGCCACCTATGGGCGCCCCGGGCGGGGGCCGGGAGAGTTCGCGGCGATGCTCACCGCGCAGGCGTACGGCGACTCCGTGGTGGCGTACGATTTCGAATCGTCGCGGCTGACCGTGTTTTCGCCGGACGGGCACTACGCGCGAGCCGTCTCGCTCGGCCACCTGCCATTTCTTCCGTGGTCGGTGCGAGTCGTGGACGATTCTCTCTTCCTCGCGGCGGCCGCGGCCCCGGGAAGCATTGGGCGGCCATTGCTGGCGCTCCTGCGGCCAGACGGTACACGGATCAGCACCTTTTTCGATCCGGCCAAATTGATCGGGCGCAGCCCGGAGGTGATCCAGCAGACGTTCGTCCTGGCCGACGGCGCGCACGGAGTAGTCTTCGTGGGCCTGGCGGGAGCGGACAGCGTGTGGGCCTATGACTATCACGGCAAGTTGCTGGGCTCCGGCCCGCTCGACCCCGTGCAGCCCCTGCCCACTACCCGGGCGCTGATCGAGCACAACCGGGGACGCATGAGGCGCCCGGACGGCAGCTACGTCGTGGACGGCCAGCGGACGCTGTTCAGCGTGGTCGCGCTGGACAGCGGGAGCGTGGCGATGCAGGTGTGCGAGCGTGACGCCATGCGTGGAACGGACCTGCTCGAAGGCGGCACCTTGCTCGTTGCCGCGATTCAGCTGAACCGGGGGCTCACGATGGTTGCGCGGGCCGCGCTCGACGGCGGGCTCCTTGGTTCCGAGCGTGGTGGCGCCCCGCTCGTACTTCGCTACGCGAGCGCCGAGCAGGACCGGTACGCCATCACTCGCCTCCGTCTCACCACGCACTCGAGGACCGCGCGGCGATGAAGCGGGCCTGCCGGATCGGCGGTGCGGGTACGGCATTGGGCCTGATCCTGGTGGTCGCAGCGCTCGGGGGTGCGCTCGATGCCCGCGGCGCCGCGCCGCACCCACGCATGATCGCCGCACGCGCGAAATCGACCGCGAGCGCGCAGGTAGAGTCTGCCAGTGTCACGATCAGCGGAACGCTGACACCCGCGGCGCGCCGGGCCATCCGCCGCGCGCACGGCCAGGGGTACCCCCTGGTCATCGTTCTTCGCGCAACCGACAGGCGGAAATGCGAGGATCTCGGACGGCAGCTTCGTGAAATGCTGCGCGTTGCGGGTGACCGCGCGCGTGCCGTGCTCGTGACCGAAGACTCTGCGGCGGAAGGCTACCGCGCGTTCGCCAGACGGGAGCACCTGAAGGCGACGATCGTGTCGTTTCCGCTCGACTCCCTGATGCGTGATCGACCCCGGCTTCCGACCCCGGCCGTGCTGGTGGACGTCGACGCCGATGGTCGGGTAGAAGGGATCGCGCATCCGGACCGGTTCGCAAACGTGCGCAGCCGTTCCTTTGCCGTGGAGATGCATTCGCTGCTCTCGGGCGACGCCACGAACACTCCAGCCGACCGCGGACGGGACCCGCACTGACTCTCGAGAAAGGATGTCCAATGCGCAAGTTGAAACGTGGCGTTCTGGCCCTGGGGCTCGTGGCGGCATTTTCCGGAATGGTGCCAAAGGCCGCATACGCGGGTGACCAGCAGTGCTATTATGGGCTCACGGATCCGGTGAACTCGTGCGCGGCGTGCATGAAGACCTGCCTCGGCGCCGGGTACCGGTGCTGCACCGTCGTCGCCGACCTGTGAAGGTCGAGTAAGAAAGGTATCGCGGCTTCGTCCCAGGTCCCGTCCGCGGCCACTCGAAGCCCGGTCCGCCAGCATGAAAGTCTTCGTGGGTGCCCGGGCGGCTCCGTCGCAAAAGCCGCCGCGGCGGGTTGACACGTGCGCGCGGTTTGGCTATTCTACCTGTCTGTCCCGACCAAGCCTGTCCGCCCTCGGGTTGCCGGGGCGGTAACTTTTTCATACCAACAGAGCCGGCCTGGCCGGCCTCGCGGCGCGCACGGTGGAGCGCGCTTGCAAGCGGAGTGTCATGAAGACGTATTCCGTCAAGGCGGGGGAGATCGAGCACAACTGGTTCGTGGTGGACGCCGCCGGGAAGATCCTGGGCCGCGTCGCCACCGAGGTTGCGCGCGTCCTCCGCGGCAAGCACAAGCCGACCTACACCCCCCACCTGGACACCGGCGACTACGTGGTTGTGGTCAACGCCGACAAGATCCAGCTGAGCGGGAACAAGGCCGACCAGAAGACCTACTTCCGCCATTCCGGGTACATGGGCCACGAGAAGTTCATCCCCTTCAAGGAGATGCTGGCCAAGCACCCGGAGCGCGTGATCGAGCTCGCGGTCAAGGGGATGCTGCCCAAGAACGCGCTGGGGCGGCAGATGCGCCAGAAGCTCAAGGTGTACGCGGGTGCCGAGCACCCGCACCAGGCGCAAGATCCGCAACCCCTCAACTTCTGAGCACCATCAGAATGGCTATCGAACAGTTCCACGCCATCGGGCGCCGCAAGACGTCGGTCGCGCGCGTCTACCTCCGCCCCGGCAGCGGGACGTGGGAGGTGAACGGGCGCACGCTCGAGAACTACCTGCCGCGCCAGGTGCTGCGCCAGTCGGCCACGCGCCCGCTGGCGGCCACCGAGACCGAGGGCCAGTTCGACGTGAAGGTCACGGTCAACGGCGGCGGGCTCCGCGGCCAGGCCGACGCGATCCAGCTGGGCGTCGCCCGCGCGCTGCTCCTGGTGAACGAGGAGTTCCGCGTGCGCCTTCGCTCCGAGTCGCTGCTCACGCGCGACCCGCGCGAGGTGGAGCGGAAGAAGCCCGGCCGTCCGGGCGCCCGCAAGCGGTTCCAGTTCTCCAAGCGCTAAGCCCGGAGCGCCGGACGTGCGGCGTGGCCGCGGAGGCTTGTCCTTCGCGGCCGTGCCCGTCCGAAATCCGGCTGTACATCCATCTCACACACCGCCCGACCGTGCTCCGGGTGCCGCTCACGGAGCGGTAGGGGGCGCGGGATGACGGCGGTGGAGGCGGGCCCCGCACGGTTGCGGGCGCCCGGCAAACCCGAAACACCGGTACCACGCCCATGGCTCAGCCGAGCATCCAGGACCTTCTCGAAGCAGGTGTCCATTTCGGGCACCAGACGTCCCGCTGGAACCCGAAGATGCGCAAGTTCATCTTCGCGGAGCGGAACGGCATCTACATCATCGACCTCAAGAAGACCCTCCGCCAGATCGAGCTGGCGCAGGAGCTGGTGCGCAGCGTGATCGCCCGCGGCGAGCGCGTGCTGTACGTGTGCACCAAGAAGCAGCTCCGCCAGGTGATCCAGGGCGAGGCCGAGCGCTCCAACTCGTTCCACGTGACCGAGCGCTGGCTGGGCGGCATGCTCACCAACTTCACGACCATCAAGAAGCAGATCCGGCGGCTGCGCGAGCTGGAGCGCGGGCAGGAGGAGGGCGCCTTCGACTTCTACACCAAGAAGGAGCGCCTCATGCTCGACCGCGAGCGCGAGCGCCTGGACAAGTACCTGTCGGGCGTGAAGGACATGGCCCGCATCCCCGGCGCCCTGTTCGTGGTGGACGCGAAGAAGGAGAAGATCGCGATCTCCGAGGCGAACAAGCTGGGGATCCCGGTGATCGCGATCGCCGACACCAACGCCGACCCCGACGTGCTCACCGTGCCGATCGCCGGCAACGACGACGCGATCCGCTCGGTGACGGTGATCAGCGGCGCCATGAGCGACGCCATCATCGAGGCCCGCGCCAGCATGCCCGCCGAGGCGCGCCGCGCCGCCGACGAGGCCGAGGTGACGGTGTACAGCACCGAGACCGGCACCAGCGCGCCGGCCGACGACGAGCGCGGCCGCCGCCGCCGCCCCCGCCGCAAGCGCCGCCCGGGTGCGGGCGCCGGTGCCGGCGGTGCCGAGGGCTCCGCGGAGTAACCCGCGCCGAACGGCTTGGACCACCAGCAGCACACGGGGCCACCGGCGCGACTCATGCGCTCGTGGCCCCGTTTTTTCGGGCCCGCCCCCGCGCGGGCCCCTCTTCAGCATCCGCGACAGAACCGAGGACCGGACCAGTGGCCGACATTTCCGCGAAGGACGTCAAAGAGCTCCGCGACCGCACGGGCGCGGGGATGATGGAGTGCAAGACCGCCCTCACCGAGGCGGCGGGCGACATGGAGCGCGCGATCGACATCCTGCGCGCCAAGGGCGCGGCCAAGGCCGCCAAGCGCGCCGAGCGCGAGACCAAGGAAGGCTCGGTCGGCAGCTACATCCACATGGGCGGCCGCATCGGCGTGCTGGTGGAGGTGGGCTGCGAGACCGACTTCGTGGCGCGCAACGACGAGTTCCAGAAGCTGGTGCGCGACATCGCCATGCACATCGCCGCCGCGGCGCCGGTGGCGGTTCGCCGCGAGGACTTCCCGGCCGACCTGGTGGAGCGCGAGCGCGCCATCTTCGTCGAGCAGATGAAGGACAGCGGCAAGCCCGAGCAGATCTGGGACAAGATCGTGCAGGGCAAGCTGGACAAGTTCTTCGCCGAGGGCGCGCTGCTGGAGCAGCCGTTCGTGAAGAACCCCGACCAGACGGTGGGGCAGCTGGTGATCGAGGCCTCGGCCAAGACCGGCGAGAAGATCGAGGTGCGGCGCTTCGCGCGCTTCGCCCTCGGCGAGCAGTGACCTTCAACCGGCAGCGGCGGGACGACCCGCCGCCTCCCGACCTGGACGCGCTGAAGTACCAGCGCGTCCTGCTGAAGCTCTCGGGCGAGATGCTCGCGGGCGACCAGAAGTTCGGGATCCATCCCCCCGTGGTGGACCGCCTGACCGACGAGATCAAGGAGGTGCACGACATGGGCGTGCGCCTGGGGATCGTCATCGGCGGCGGCAACATCGTGCGCGGCACCCTGGCCTCGCAGCAGGGGATGGACCGCGTGAACGCCGACTACATGGGGATGCTGGCCACGGTGATCAACGCCCTTGCGATCCAGGACTGGCTGGAGCGCAAGGGCGTCGACACGCGGGTGCTCACCGCCATCCGCATGGAGCAGCTGGCCGAGCCCTACATCCGGCGCCGCGCGCTGCGGCACATGGACAAGGGGCGGGTGGTGATCTTTGCGGGCGGCACGGGCAATCCGTACTTTTCCACCGACAGCGCCGCGGTGCTGCGGGGGATCGAGATGAACGCCCAGGTGATCATCAAGGCCACCAAGGTGGACGGCGTCTACACCGCCGACCCCGCCAAGGACGCCAACGCCCGCTTCATCCCCGAGATCAGCTTCCTCGACGCGCTGTCGAAGGAGCTGGGGGTGATGGACGCGGCGGCGCTGAGCCTGTGCAAGGAGAACGGCACGCCCGTGGTGGTGCTGAGCCTGGACGAGCCCGACGTGGTGAAGCGGGTGGTGCTGGGCGAGCGCATCGGCACCCTGGTGCATCCGTAGGCTCCACGCGACCCGGGCCGGGGGCGCTTCCCGCGCCTCCTCCCCGTTTCAACGACCCGACCCAGACGCAACGGAACCCATGCCCAGCCAGAGCCAGCAGAAAGCCAAGCAGCGGATGGAAAGCGCCCTCGAGGGCGTGCGCCGCGAGTTCGGGAGCGTGCGCACCGGCAAGGCCAGCCCCGCGCTGCTCGACAGCGTGCGGGTGGAGGCCTACGGCGGCAAGGTGCCGCTGAACCAGGTGGGCACGGTGAGCGCCCCCGAACCGCGGATGCTCACCATCCAGCCGTGGGACCGCGGGCTGATCAAGGACATCGAGCGGGCGCTGCACGAGAGCGACCTGGGGCTCAACCCCAGCAACGACGGGCAGCTCATCCGCATCCCCGTTCCCGCGCTGACCGAGGAGCGCCGCAAGGAGTACGTGCGGATGCTGCACAAGCTGGCCGAGGAGGGGCGCGTGGCCGTGCGCCAAGCGCGCAAGGAAGCCAACGACGAGGTCAAGCGCCACCAGAAGGACGAGGGCCTCAGCGAGGACGACATCCGCCGCGAGGAGAAGGAAGTGCAGAAGCTCACCGATCAGTACATCGCCAAGATCGAGGAGATGCTGAAGCACAAGGAAGCCGAGGTGATGGAGGTCTGACGCCGGCGGGTGCCACCGTGCGGAAGTGCGTGGGTGCGCGGCCGTGCCGCGCCTCACGCACTTCGCGCATCCGGAACCGGCGCGCCTGCGGGCTTCTCGCCGCCGGCCCCGGATTCACCCCCGATACCGGATTGCCGCGTAACATTCTGGCTCCGCCGCCGAAGGAATCTCACGCGAGAGCAGCAGAGAACGACGGAGTCGCTCTGCTTCTCTCCTCTGCCGCTCTGCTGCTCTGCGTGAGAAGATTTGCGGATCTCGATCCTGAACGGAACTCCGCAACGTGGCATGACGGCCGCAGCGCGAGTCACGCGGGCGCCGAGCGTCGGGCGGGTGCAAGGCTCGCGGACGCGCCCGGCGCACCGGTGCAGCTCGCGCGCTCACGCGTCCGTCGCGCTTCCGTACGCCGGGCCATCGCGTGCTTCCGCGCGCAGACCACTTGCTTTGACAAACCCCTTCATCCGGGTCATCTTTCGCGAATGTCTTCCGACCTCCTGCAGCAAGTTCGCCTGGGCGGCGCGGTGCCCCGCCACGTGGCCGTGATCATGGACGGCAACGGGCGCTGGGCGCGCGAGCGCGGCCGCCCGCGCGAGTTCGGCCACCGCGCGGGGATGCAGGCGGTGCGCGCGGCGGTGGAGGCGGCGGGCGACGCGGGGGTGGAGGTGCTCACCCTCTTCGCCTTCAGCCAGGAAAACTGGCAGCGGCCGCCGCGCGAGATCGGCGCGCTGATGACGCTGCTGGAGCTGTACGTGCGCAGGGAGCGCCGCGAGCTCAAGGACAGGGGCGTGGAGGTGCACGCCGTGGGCGAGCTGAACCACCTGGGGCCGCGAACCCGCGCCGCGCTGAGCGGCCTGGTGGAGCACACGCGCGGGGGCAAGGGGCTGCGGCTCAACCTGGCCATCAGCTACGGCTCGCGCGCCGAGATCGTGCACGCGGCCCGGCGTCTGGCCGAGCGCGTGCGCGAGGGCACGCTGATGCCGGGCGAGATCGACGAGGCGATGTTCGCCGACCACCTCTACACCCCCGGCGACCCCGACCCCGACCTGCTGATCCGCACCTCGGGCGAGCTGCGCATCTCCAACTTCATGCTCTGGCAGCTGGCCTACACCGAGCTGTACATGACGCCGGTCCTCTGGCCCGACTTCACGCGCGAGCACTTCTTCGCGGCGCTGCTCGACTACCAGCAGCGCGAGCGCCGCTTCGGCCGCGTGCTGGCCTCCTGACCATCCCGACCCGAGATCCCGGAGACGCCGCCGTTGGCTCGTAACGAGACCGCGACGCGCATGGCCGTCGCCGCGGTGGGGATTCCCATCGCCGTGGCCGCCATGTACCTGGGCGGCTGGGTGCTGGCCGCGCTCCTGGCGCTGTGCGCCGTGCTCGCCGCCCGCGAGCTCTTCCACATGGCCGAGCTCAAGCGCGCCTTCCCCATCGGCTGGGTGGGGATGGGCGGCGCCGCGCTGCTGATCGCGCTCTGCGCGGTCGACCCGGGGCGGGGGATCGACACGCCGCTGCCCACGGCGGGCGCGGTGGTGGTCCTCCTGGCGGCGCTCACGGCGGCGATCTGGCAGAACGGCGTGGCGGGCGAGCCGCTGCTGTCGGTGGCCGTCACCTGGATGGGCGCGGCGTACCCCGCCCTGCTCGCCTTCGCCCTCTTCCTGCGCCACCTCCCCGACCTGGACGGCCGGCTGCACGGCACCGCCATCCTCCTCTTCCCCGTGGTGCTCACCTGGATCAGCGACACCTTCGCCTACTTCGCGGGGCGGCTTTGGGGGAAGCGCAAGCTGATCCCCAGGGTGAGCCCGGGGAAGACGGTGGCGGGGGCGCTGGGCGCGGTGATCGGCACCCCGCTCGCCGCCGCGGGGTATGCCCTGTTCCTGCAGCGCTTCGGCACCTGGCGCCCGGGGCTGGCCGAGGCGGCGCTGTTCGGCCTGGTGCTGTCGGTGGCGGCGCAGGTGGGCGACCTCGCCGAGTCGCTGCTCAAGCGCGACGTGGGGGTGAAGGACTCGGGGAAGCTGCTGCCGGGGCACGGCGGCGCGCTCGACCGCTTCGACTCGCTCTTCTTCACCCTGCCGCTGGGGTACGCCTTCTTCGTGCTGCTGGTGGGGCGCTGAGCCGGCCATGAAGGGGATCGCCATCCTGGGCGCCACCGGCTCCATCGGGCGCAGCGCGCTGGCGGTGCTCGACCAGCACCCCGACCGCTTCCGCGCCGTGGCGCTCACCGCGCACCGCAGCGGCGACGCGCTGGCGGCGCTGGCCGCGCGCTACCGCCCCGCGCTGGCCGTGCTGGCCGACGGCGGCGTCCCCGCGGGCGCCGGGGGGGCCGCGCAGTGGCGGACCGGGCGTGAGGCGCTGCTGGAGGCGGCCACGCACCCCGAGGCCGACGTGGTGCTGAACGCGCTGGTGGGCGCGGCGGGGCTCGAGCCCACGCTGGCGGCGCTCCGCGCGGGAAAGCGGGTGGCGCTGGCCAACAAGGAGTCGCTGGTGTGCGGCGGGCCGCTGGTGCTGGAGGCCGCGCGCGAGGGCGGGGGCGAGCTGGTGCCGGTGGACAGCGAGCACAGCGCCATCCTCCAGTGCCTGCAGGGCGCGCGGGCCGAGGACGTGCGGCGGCTGGTGATCACCGCGTCGGGCGGCCCCTTCCGCGGCTTCTCGGCCGAGCAGCTGGCGGGCGTGACGCCGGCCGACGCGCTGCGGCACCCCACGTGGAGCATGGGCGCCAAGGTCACCATCGACAGCGCCACGCTGGCCAACAAGGCGCTGGAGGTGATCGAGGCGCACTTCCTGTTCGGCGTCGGGTACGATTCCATCGAGGCGGTGGTCCACCCGCAGTCCATCATCCACAGCATGGTGGAGATGGTGGACGGCTCGGTGCTGGCGCAGATGGGGTTCCCCACGATGGAGCTGCCGGTGCTCTACGCGCTGAGCTGGCCCGAGCGGCTGCCGTACGCCTGCCGCCGCTTCGACCCGGTGGCCGCGGGCACGCTCACCTTCGAGCCCGTGCGCCAGGCCGACTTCCCGGCGTTCGCGCTGGGGGTGGAGGCCGGCCGCAGCGGCGGGACGGCCCCGGCGGTGTACAACGCGGCCAACGAGGTGGCGGTGCAGCACTTCCTGGCCGGCCGGCTGTCGTTTCCCGGGATCGCCCGGGCGGTCGCCGAAACGCTGGAGCGCTGCCCTGTCGCGGCGGCGCGCTCGCTGCACGACGTGCTCGAGGCCGACGCCCGGGCGCGGCGTTGCGCTGAAGACTTCGTGCAGAGGCTTGCCCCGTGCTGATGACCATACTGGCGACCGTCGTCGTCCTGTCGATCCTGATCCTCGTCCACGAGCTGGGTCACTTCTTCGCGGCCAAGGCCGTGAACATCCAGGTGCCGCGCTTCTCGCTGGGCTTCGGCAAGACGCTGTGGGGCTTCCGCGTCGGCGAGACCGAGTTCGTGCTCTCGGCCATCCCGCTGGGCGGCTACGTGAAGATGGCGGGGATGGAGGACGACGAGGCCGCCGAGGCGCTGGAAGGCCCCGGCGGCGACGTGGACGAGGTGGACCCCGAGCGCACCTTCGACAGCAAGAGCCTCCCGGCGCGCACGCTGGTGATCAGCGCCGGGGTGATCATGAACCTGTTGTTCGCCTGGCTGGTGTTCTCGGTGATCGCGCTGTCGTACGGCAACACGCGCATCACCGAAACGCGCCTGTCGGTGGCGGGCGGCGCGGACGTGGCGCGCGACCCGATCCTGGCCGCCATCCCCGAGGGCTCGCGGGTGACGTCGGTGGGCGGCCGGCCGGTGAAGGACTGGAGCTCGATCTCGGACGCGCTGCTCACCGCCCCGAACCCCGTGGAGCTGCGCTTCGCCGACGCGCCGCCGGTGCGGGTCAACCTCCACGGCTCGGACGTGGATCGCGCGCAGGCGCTGGCCTGGCTGCAGCCGTGGGCCCCGCCGCTGATCGACCGGGTGGAGAATGGCTCCGCGGCCAGCGTGGCCGGGCTGCGGGCGGGCGACCGGGTGACCGCCGCGGCGGGGGTGCCGGTGCGCAGCTGGCAGCAGCTGGTGCTGGCCATCCGCGGCCACCCCGGCAAGCCGCTCCCGCTCACGGTGGAGCGCGGCGGCAAGACGCTGGGTCTGACGGTGACGCCCGCGGCGGCGAAGGCCAAGGACGCCAACGGCCTGCGCACCACCATCGGCCGGGTGGGCGCGGCGGGGGTTGCCCCGGCGCACGTCAACGAGCGCGTGGGGCCGGTGCGGGCGGTGGCCAGCGGGGCCCAGGCCACTTGGCGCACCGCGGCGCTGGTGGCGGGCACGCTCAAGCAGCTGGTGACGGGGCAGATCTCGCCGCGCAACATGGGCGGCCTCCTGGCCATCGGCGAGGCGTCGGGCGAGACGGCGCGGCTGGGGCTGGAGGTGTTCCTGGGGTTCCTGGCGATGTTCTCCGTCAACCTCGCGGTGCTCAACCTCCTCCCCATCCCCATCCTGGACGGCGGGCACCTGATGTTCCTGGCCTTCGAGGCGGTGCGCGCCTCCACCGACAGCGGCCGCCCGCGCACCGCC